>Ga0256786_1001085_pt1 | contig 11619 bp, 13 predicted proteins | sample MC6MC0937MT_FD_186053 | JGI IMG/M metagenome (GOLD analysis project Ga0256786, IMG submission 186053) | Metatranscriptome of enriched soil aggregate microbial communities from Iowa State University, Ames, United States - MC6-MC0937-MT... | ecosystem: Environmental > Terrestrial > Soil >...
CCTACTGCCGAACCTACGGCTGCACCTTTCTTATCCTCTGGTGCTTGCATGATTTCACTAGCGCCCATAAGGACACCGAGAGGTAACATTAACTTACCTGCACCACCTAGAATTCCCTTACCTACTCCTGCTAACCTACTTCCTCCAGCTGCGGCTCCAGCTCCAGTAGCTGCGGCACCTGCTGCTGTTCCTGCTCCTGTTGCGGCTGCTGTTCCTGCGGCACCTGCTACTCCAGCGGCTCCAGCTCCAGTAGCTGCGGCACCTGCTGCACCTCCGCCTACTCCGCCTCCACCAGAACCTCGACCTCTTCCGCCGAACTTTCTAGATGCACCACGTTTTAGTAGACTTGCTCCACCAAACATTGCTGCGGAACCTGCTACTGCTGCTGTGAATGCTACTACTGCGGCAATAGCTGTGTACAACGGCGCTGGTAGTCCTCCAAGTGCTGCGTTTGCTTCTCGTAACTTACTCCCCATGTCATTTAACTCAGTAGCTTGTTTTGCTGTAGCTGCTTCGGATGCGTTATCGATAGATGCTTTTGAGCCTTCGTAAGCTTTCTCTCGTTTAGCGGATTCTATTGAACCTTCTTTTAGTCCATCCTTCATAACTTTGTCAATGCTTTCTTTTGTTAAACTCTTAGGGTCCATACCTAGAAGTCCACCTGCTTGCTGCGAAGACATGTTAACTCCCATTCTAGATGCTAATGTAGCTAATACTTCTGCTTGCTCCTCTTGTGTTCCATTAGGTACCTGTGCTTTAGAAGCTTCAATTAGTGTCTGTAAGTTCTCTGGGTCTGATATACCTTTCTCCATTTGCTTACGTAATTGTGCTCGACCAGCCATACCTTGATATTTTGTACCTTGACCGAATAGTACACGCATTTGTGGGTCATTGAATCCTTCGCGAATACCCGTGTCAAGTTGCTCCATGAGAGCTCCACCTTTTGTTCCTTGTAGTGAGGATACTCCTGTAGCTGATATTGTTGATTGGAGTCCTATAGTTCTCATCATCTCTTGGTTTGTTACAGTTCTATTGGTAGACATAGATGTCAAGATTCCGTTAAGTGCTTTAAGCTGGTCTTTCTCACGACCTACGGCACCGGATTGCTTCATAGCACCTAAGAACGCATTCTGGAATTGTTTTGTTTGGTTACCTTCAATACCTCCAGAACGATATGCTGTACTGAAGAAATCTTTGACCTCATCCGAACCTAAACCAGTAGCTCTAGCGAATGTAGCTTGACCTGTAGTTGCAGCTTTCATATCGGCTGCTCCATGGTATCCATTAGCGGATAAGTAGTTTGATTGGAATTCCATCATTTCTTGACCAGTGAACCCTAGTTGTTTACCTAACCCAGAACGCATAACAGCTGTACGATTAGGTCTCCAGTTAGCTCCGACAGCTCCTGTTTGTTGACCTACATACATTTCATCCGGTCTCATAGCTTTACTGTGATTTCCACCTTCGCTATACAATTTACCAACTGTAGCAGCGATTGCTCCACCAATTGCTAGTGCGATTGCAGGTGCACGCTCGTAGACCATACCTCTCGCTGTTCCTCGCTCAGGTTTAACAGCTACATTTGCTTCTAATAAAGATTGATTGAATCGGTCCATATTAGCTGTAGCTTCATCGAGAGAATTGTTCAATTTTTTACGAGCTGCTAGCTCTACATCGATTCCCTCTAGCTGGCGCATTAACTTCTTACGTTCTTCACCTTCTCGAGCAGTCAGACCTTTCTTGCTGTTTAATCTATCTAACTCTTTACTAATACCTGTAGCTTGACTTGATAAATCTAAGACTCTTTGCCTATTATCAGTTTTCATTCCTCCGTAAGTCTGCTGTACTGTTCTTCTATCACCAGTAAAGTTAGAGTATTGTTGGAATGACATGTATCCTGATGCAGATGCTCGTCGAGATAAACTCTCTGAACGTCTATTTAACTTGGATATCTCTTTCATTTGTGCTAACGCTTGATTTAAGCCGCTTGTCGCTTCGTTCTGCCCTGTTAGGAACTTATCTACAGCCTTTTCCATGTCCTGAGCTGTAGACTTGTTACGTCCTATTATAGATGGGTTAGAATTACCTTGAGCATCTTTACGGTTTGTTTTCAAGTTTGGTGTATATTGTTGTCCTCTATCTACCATAGCTTTACGGTGATTGTCAAACTGTTTGTTCACAGAGTTGATTTGTCTCTCCATGTTCTTTAACATTTGTCCGAATGAGTCTGTGACTTTTCCACCTTGAACTGATGTTTTGGCACTTGAAATTACTTTACTATCATTAAGGTCCTTACGACTAACCTTACCGCTATGTTTGCTAAGGTCTTTCAATATACGTTGCATTTTCTGGTACTCAGCATTGACCTCTTTTGCTGCTTTCAATGTAGCAAGCATTTCTTTCTCGGTACGGTCACCACCAGTAGCATCTATATCTTTATTCAACTTTTGTAACTTACTAAGCTCAGCTTCTAGTGATTTAATACTCTTGGCAGCTTTACCGACCTCAGCTTCTACATCGAAAATATACTTTTCCCTTTTAGCCATTTTTCCACATCCTTATATCTAAAATAAGAGAGGGTTACCCCTCTCCTTAAAGAACATCATAATCATCGTCGTCATCGTCTTCAAATGCTGCAATTGCGTCGTCCATTGCTTGTTTGTTAAGCCTATGCTCGTCATCCATAACAACTTCCCCTGCACGCTCTCTGTCATCAATGAAGTCTTTGCTAGATGTTGCACCTGATGCTAATTCTGCTGCTCTCTGCTCAGCCTTAGCCAACTGATTAGCAATGTGATTAGATACTTCGGCTTCACGTGAAGTCATTCCGCCGTTCTCTAGATGTTCGTTGTATCCTTCTATTCCATCAAACTTACCTTCTAAATCAGCTCTGTCTTTAGCAGCTGTCATAGCGTTAACCTGACGAGCGATTTCATCCATATCGTGACCTTCTTCAACCATTTCCCACTCACCAGCGGCTTTGTTCCAAATCTTGTCATCGAATGAACTATCGAAGTTTTCGTCCTCAACCTGTACGCCTCTACGAGCTCTCTCAATAGCTTTTGCATCTTCCTCTAATGAGTAAAGCATTAATTCGACTTGTGCATCGTCTAGAGCTAAAAATCGAGGGTCTGTAGGTGGCATGTGAAGTGTCTTCATTAACACCCACATATTCCTCATGTAAGGGGTCTTGGCTAGATGTTTAAGTCCGCCATATTGCTTAACCTTACTTTCGAAAGGTACTCAACCATTCTGCAAAGTCTAGACCGATAATGTACAAGATGTCTAGATTGTAAATGTTCTCGTCCTTTTCTAAATATTCTGGTAATTCTTTTCCGCATACTCTCAATGTTGCAAGCATCTGATAAACTACTACATAGTATTGAGATGAGTATAGATTCATTCCATCTAAGTAACGAGCTGTCTTAGCTTGGATTTTACCACTCTCGATTGCATTCGGAGCTTGAACATGAACAGTAAACTCAATATTATATTCTGGTAGATTATAATGTTTGACGAACATATCATTTTTCCCGCGCATGATACGGTCGATTAGTTGTCGTTTCTCCTGTTCCTGTTTTTCCTCAATCGATTCTCTAGTCTCTTCTGCTGTTTCACCTTCGTGTACTTCTGTATATTCCTTTGCCATTTCCATAGTGATACCTCCTGTTTAATCTTCTCTAATATAGTACTTATATAAATAGTATAACAAAAAAGACCATCTCTATTAAGAGACAGTCCTTTTACTAGTTTAAGATGGTTACTTTTACTGTTTTAACTCCCCAGTTACTCGACTGGGATTTAGATGGCATTAGTACATCGATACGATTTCCTTTGATAGCTCCTCCTGTGTCTAGAGCTGTAGCCGTTCCATAACCTTCTACGTGAACCTTAGTACCAAGAGGAATTACTTTTGGGTCAACTGCAATAACTTTAGCTGAAGGGTTTGCTGATAAATCAAATCCTGTCGCTGTTAGTACTCGTCCACCATAAGTTCCTCCGTTTTCTGATGGGTCTGCTGTGTAGGCTGTTGCTTTAACTACGATTGTTTTACCTTGTGGTGTAGTCTCTTTATAAGACTCATCTTTTACTTTCTTAGGTTGAGGTTGATTAAGGTCACCTTGCAAGTATCCTAGTAATTGGATATTTTGGTCTGCCGTTCCTTTGTAACCATCAATACCGTATTGTGCAGCTAAGTTACTTCGTGTTTGGAAATCGTAGGATTCTCCTTTTTCTGCTAAGAAATCTACTACACTAGCATCTGCTGCTCCTGCACCTAAAAATAATCCTGTACCTAGTACTAAACCTGTTACCATGTTCCTTAGTTTTTTCATCTCATCAAAACTCCTTTTATTGTTTTTGTCTTTCTTATTAGTAATATACCACACTACGTTAACTATTATATTGTTGTAACAACTTTGTAACACTTATGTAAAGGTACAGAAAAAAGAGGCTATCATACGATAACCTCCTGTAACTTAGTAATATAACTTTACTTCTGTTCTAAAAATTTTGGAACCTTTGTATACTTCATCATACCCATCAAATAATCTAAACTTAAATGTTCGTACGCTTGTGAAATGTGCGTGGTCTGGTAAATGTTCAATAACTCCTAAGAGGATTAGTTTCTTTTCGCTAGGATATAGCGTAATCAATGCTGGTAATTCTGGTTCTGATTTTGATAGGGTGAATGATTCATACTCGTAACCCGAACTTGTAATACCGAACTCTATCTCTTCTCGTAAAGCATCATCAAACTCTCTAACAGCTTCATTCATCATTTTCTGTGTTTTCTTTTTGAAATTATCAGCTAATCTAGTTAATTCTGGGTCTGGCTTAAAATCCTTAATGTTAAACTTGCTCACCATCGATGGGTTACTATAATATTTCGTTGTCATGTAAATCTCCTCCTTAAATTTTATAAGAATAACATAACAGGTTTATACATATATGTCAACATAAAAAAAGAGACTGTTAGAAGTCTCTGTTCTCTCGTGTTCGTTCTATCATTTCTCTTACGTCTCTTAATGCATCTGCTCTCTGCATATACTTCTCTTTCTTAGCATCAATCTCTTCATCTGTATAATAGTAGTGCTTTCTATCCTTTTCTGCATCTCTTGCCCATTCGTAACATAACCCAATCCAAGCGCCACACACTTTATAAATATGTTTAACATCATCTTCTAAGTTCTTTTTCTTATTTTTTAAATCATAGTTCTCAAATTCTAAATCAACAATCTTGCTAATTTGCTCCTTAATTACCTCATCCTTGTGTTCCATCATTGTATCCACTAAACTTCCTAATTTGAATTCTGTCATTTTAACGACCTCCTAATATTTGTTGAGGTAAGCTTATCATGGTAGTTTTTAATTGTCAACATAAAAAAAAGAACCCCGAAGGATTCTATTAGTTGGAACGAACGTTTGCAGATGTTAAGAAGTAGAAACGAGCGCTCTCTGAGCTGATTTCACCTACAGATACAGTTTCGCTGTAAGTATCGATTGAGCAACCACGATAAGCGATTACTACCTCAGATGTAATGTTATCGTATAATACGATGTCCATGATATCCATTTGTAGTACTTCTTCACCAAGAGCGGCAAAACCTAATGCAGCTAAGTTCTCTTTACGCATACGGAAACGGTCAACTGTTACTGTACCTTCATATCGTAAGTAAACATGCTCTTTAGGCATGATAGAACCAATCTCGTAAACACCAGTTGTACCGAATGAACGCTCTGAACTGATTGACTGTGCACGAGCGATTGGTACGTTTTTAATCATAAAGTAGACGGTATTTGCGGATTGGACAGTTTGGTTAGCTAAACTTGCCATTAACAATCACTCCTATAATTTATTTAAAGGGTGTAACGGAATTTCCACATGTAGTAGAAAAACCGTTACAATCTATTAAGCTTGTAAAGCGTTGTCCTTGTAGTTTAAGAATACATTGATGTAGTCTAATCCACGAGTTGGCTGAACGCCGATATTGATGATTGCTGTGTTACCATTGATGATTACTTGAACATCTTCTGGGTTGTAAGAAACAATTAAGCCGCCTACTCCTGTTTGCTGGTCAAGGAATGATTCTACAGCGTTTTTGATGATTGAAGCAGATGTGTTACGGATACGTGTACCGATGAAGCTATCATCTAGCATCATGCGAATATCTGTTGCTAAGAAGTCAGAAGTTTCACCAAGTGACATACGGTTCTGTACTACATCTTCTACGTTGTTATAAGTTGTTGGGTCAGATACGATACGGAATGTAGAGATGTCACGGTTACGTACGTAAGATGTCATTACTACTCCAGATGCGTCTAATTGGTCTAACTGGTCACTATCAAATTTAACTAGTAATCTCTCGATGTTCATTTTTTTGTAAGTGATAGGAGTACCAATCTCTAATCCAGATGCTAAACCTGCTACTTGAGCAGCGTACATATATGCTGGAAGCTGTACGATTCGACCGTCCATCATACGACGTTCTACAGAGTCACCAACTAAGCACACACGAGGAGAACGGATACCTGCTTGACGTGAACGAATCTTGTCGAACGATTCTGCAAGACCTCCACCAACAAATCCTCGTAATTGGTTACCACCAGTAGACTCACTACGTAAGAAATGAGCTAACTCTGCGTGAACACTAGGCGCGTCTGTTAATGGAACTAAGTAGTATCCACCACAGTTAGCTAATGGTGCGAATAAGTCAGACCATGAGTTGCCCATTGGTTTTGTCTCTCCACCAGTTAGATAAGATACTGGAATACTAGTTGGGATTGTTTTAGAACGGTCAATCGTCACACCCACGTATGGGTCTAAAGAAAGAACAGCCTCTAAATCTGCTCCGATAGCTGTAATAGCTAAAGGTTCTGTATCTTTAACTTCTGTTTCTGCTAATTCATCTAAGAAGTCAGTTGTAATATTTTTGTAACCGCCGACGTTGTTCATAGATGCTGTAAAGTTAGGAAGGTTGTTAATGTCTTCTACAAGAACGTTAACGTCTAGGTATAAACCTTCACCTAATGGGAACGTAGATACTACTGTTGCGCTATCTGCTGCCTCTCCTACTTTAACGATTAACTCGGTAGATTTCTTATTGCTGTCAACTTTAATCTCAACAGATGCGTACTCTTTACCTACTTCAGTTGAACTGTAAGTCATCGAGAAGATATTACCTACATCTTGATAAGTGTTTTGGTATCGGTCTTTTACGAAGTATACCGTTACATCTTTACCTTTAGTAGCTTTATCTTGAAGGTCTTTGTGTTCTTTCATGTCTACTTGAATACCGTTTGCGTCTGTACCATATACTTTAGAAGTAAAAGTTATTGCGTCTTGTACTAATGTTGCTTGTTTAGCTTCATCAGAACGCATAGCATAAATTTTACCTGCACCGTTATTCTCTGTAGCTGGGTTCCAAGCTAACTCGATTGCATCAACAAGTGGACCGCTACGGAAGAACGTACGAGCTTGCGCTAAGTTTGTTACTTCTTCATATTTATGTGGAACACCACCATCAGCTGGACCGACTAAAATTAGTGGTTTTTCACTAAGGGTGTTTGCTGAACGTAATGCTGTTGAATCCACAAATACCTCAGTACGTGGACGTTTTCTATTGTAACCGTATGAAAGTGCCATGTGTTATTTCTCTCCTTTTCTTTTATGAGTTTTGGTAAGCTTTGAAAGCTTTGTCGAAATCTTTAATGTCATACATATAGTGACTACCAAACATGTGCGCTTTAAAACCTGCTAGGTAAGCGTCAGAGGAACCATATTGTCCCTTTGCCATGCTTAGATAAGTATCGATGTAGACTAAAGATAGCGATTGTGGTTTCTTAGCTTCCGATTTTGTTTTATTAATCTCTTTCTTGGTTTCCTTAACTACTTCTGCCATATTACTTCCTCCTTGTTACTTAACGTTTAGTTTATTTTTAAGGACGATATTTTCTATTTTTTCTAGAATTGGAACGTCCAGACTGTATGATGTAGTATACGTTACTATTGTCTCTCGACCGTATAGAATCTCCGGAGCTTCTGTACCGTCTTTTGAGTTCATTTCCTCCATCTGACCATACCTAATTCCTTGTAGTAAGTGGTTTGTATGTTCTTCTGAAGTACTTCGCATGTATATTAATACAGCCTTCAAAATTAGGTCTAAGCACCTTACTGTGTCCATGTTGGTTGAGATAACAAGGATGCTGTAATGTTCTGTAGCTGTAAAACCAGAACGAACACCAAACTCACCAACTCTATTAGCTTTAGTAGAAGCTTCGTTATACCATACCGTGAAGCCCCCTAACCCTTCTAAATCAGACGAGTAGTTGAAGTAGATTCGATTACCTTCGTAGGTTATGTCGTCTTTGTCAGTAAATGTGACATTACTAACCGATTCCATAGAAGCTACTGGGTATTCTACTTCGAAGTACATTCTCTCATTAGATGCAATTTGTACATCGCATACTTGCGACCTCATCCTTACTTCTGGGTCAGAATACGTACTCTCCAAGTTGTTAAGGGAAGTATGTGACTCTTCTCCTTCTCGTAATGAGATGTAGATAGTACCTTGCATCTGCTGTTTCGTCTGTGGCATTGCATACACAATAGGTATTTCTTTTGGTGATGGTTGTAAGTTTTCATCGTAAACATAGGCTTTGATGAACTTATTTCTTACACTATCTTGAACCTCTTTTAATAGTTCCTCTATAATATAGCGGTTAGACAATAACATTTCTAAGGTTGTTTGGACCTGCTTATGAATATACGTGTCTATACTTGGTAGCATGGGTTCCCTCCTCTCTACATGTTTTTCATGTTATATTTCATTAATCTATTAACATTAGCTACAAATGTCTTAGACGTATTGGCTACGGTTACCCTATCCCTATTGACTATCCAGCTGCTAGGTGAAGAGTTATTTGACACACGTCTAAATGCTACGTAATCATGTCGACCTTTACCGGACGCAATCTTTGTGATAGTATTGGATTTAGGCTTATAGTTTAGTAATGGTGCGTCTGATACTCCTCGATTATCGTACAGGTAGTCCGATACGATATTAAGTTTCTTTTGTCCACCCATATCGACCGCTCTTAGTTGGTCGTACATTCTACGAGACATTCCTCGAGCTTTTCTTCTTATAGGTACATCCAAGTACCATCCGCCTTTTTTACTAAACTTTTTCTTAGAGCTTTTAGCGAACAATGGTTTAAGGTCAATAACACCCATAGCCATTAATCGTTTCTCAGTTACTTCTAGGTACTTAGGTCTCTGCTTAAGTTCGTACCCCTCAGGAAGCGACTCCGAGAGCTGCTTAGCTGTCGATTGTAAGGCTTGTTGTTGCAACGCCTTGCCAATGTTGTTAAGAGCTTTCGAAGTGTCCTGTCCGCCGCGTAGGAGCTTAGGAACTTTACGAGGTTTTCTTGGTTTTCTAGCCAAGGTTACCGAAGAATCCGTTCATACCGTTTTGGTTTAATGGTCTCTTAGAATCTAGTTGTTCTCTTGCGGCTTCATTAGAGATACCTTGTGAGAATGCTTCTTTGTCAATAAACAAGTCTTCTCTTTTAAGCAATAGTTTTTGATATGTGTTATGTTGAGAGAAGTCCATGTCTCGTGCGTATCGATGTTCTTTTAGTAAGTCTGCTACAAGATACCTCAGAGTTGTTAGTACGTTTAGTGATATATTCTTACCTATCATACTCGAGTCTGGATATATTCTGTTTGTTTTATAGTCGATACGGAAGTGAGTACCTTCAAATATTTCACCATCAACACTCATAGCTAAGTCTACAGATTGTACATCGTAAACTAAGTATAAACCCTGCTTAACTCGCTTATCTGTAACATCAAACAATATAGACTGCGATAGTTTGGCGTTAGGCACTGTAACTCTATCTCGGAATGCGATACGTTGACTTCGGTCTGGTGTACCTATAGCGGTACCTGTATCACTTATACCTAAGTCGTCATTGATAGCACCTTTTGCTTGTGACTGAACCATCATAGTCATCTGTACTGGTGGTCTAAAGGAGATACCCCTACCGTGACATATTGAGCAGGTAGGGTCTGGTTGTGCTGTATCTTTGTCTTTACACGGACAGAGAAATGACTTCTCCCATAAAACCTTTTGAGAGAATGTGTCAATATGCTGGTCTAAGTCAGGAAGCCTATTTGTCGCTTGAGCTATTTGCTGGAGCATAATCGGTTTTTCTGCCATAGTACCACTCCTATATAATTCCTAAATTTATTCCGTAATGAGATTTTAATCCTTTTACTAAGTCGTCAATATCTCTATCTAACTGCATGATATCGGCAGATGCACCACCGTACATAGCGGACTGTGTTGTATTAATCTTCTGGAACACGCCATCGATTTGTGTTGTCATCTCTGCAATACCAGCACCAACGATAAGTCTTCCCCACTGTTGTAGGACTTCTTTCAAAGCTACCTTTATAACTAGTGTCCAAAGGTCAGGAGATAGTTCCCAGTCCTCGGTAACACCTCTTCGTGTAGGAGGTAATAGTCCAGCAACGTACTCAACATGGAATAGCTGTGGTGCATACTCTCCGCCTACTAATGAAGGGATACCAGAAATCATAGGATAACCAGAATAGATGTTTGATAGACTTAGGTTCTGTCCTTGAGAGGATAACAACATAGTAGGTAATAACTCGATATGCCCTTCTAGTGTGTATACTCTCCACCATTTTGTAGGGTAAGAGAAAATAGTTCCTCCACCATATTCCATTCGCATCTTCTCTAGCTGTACTACAGGTCGTTTGCGCGTCCTAATAAAGTTGTAAGAGTCAAAGTCATTGCGATAGAAATCCGCGTGCTCTTCGACGTATCTAGGTAGTATTACGATATCTAACATCTTTTCTACCTGAGCTATTGCTTGTTCAAGCTTAGCTTCATAGAACGAATCCGGAAGGAATTCTCCGGTAGATGGGTCCTTAACACTGATACCAAAATGATTCATTTTTACCGCATCAACTGTAAACCCAAAATCAGCTAGCGTCAGTTTATCTACATCAGCTAGCTCGATTCGTTGTTTATTATTATGTTGATACGGGCTTCCACTTTCTGGTTCTACTAAGTGAGCTCCCATATCAGTACCTCCTTATTTTTCTTCTTTAGCAGCTGGTGTTGGTTTAGGTTTAGCTGGGGTCTTTGGTTTGGCTGGAGCTTTAGGTTTTTCTGGAGCAGGTTCTGTAAATTCATAGCCCTCTACTGCTGCTAATTTACGCTCTTGGTCTAATGTCAAACCTTGAGCTACGCCATCTTTATCAAAGTAAACCTCACCGAAAATAGTTGCTGTTCTGTAGTCTCCATAATAAATACTTTTTAACATTTACATTTCCTCCTAGTTTAGATATAATAAAAGGAGCAGAATTTTATCTGCTCCTATTTAGTTGTTATTCAATTGTCATCGAACTATTCAATTAGTAGTTTTGTTAGTTCCTGTTTCGTTTTGTGTACTATAACACACTCGTAGGTTTACTAACTATTAAACTTAAAACTACTTACCATCCAATCAAGGACGGTAAGTTACATCAGCAGCTAAAGCTGGGATGTATTGAACGTTACGGATACGAACCCATTTCTTAGGAGCGTA
>Ga0256786_1001110_pt1 | contig 11406 bp, 5 predicted proteins | sample MC6MC0937MT_FD_186053 | JGI IMG/M metagenome (GOLD analysis project Ga0256786, IMG submission 186053) | Metatranscriptome of enriched soil aggregate microbial communities from Iowa State University, Ames, United States - MC6-MC0937-MT... | ecosystem: Environmental > Terrestrial > Soil >...
CCAAGGGTTCAAGGGTTACAGCCTGCGGCGGCATCTCGGAGTGAGGACTTAATGAAAGATATGATGGGCTTTACCAAAAGCGATTTTATTTATGACTACTATGTTTATTTTGCAAATAGTGATGAAGTTGTAACTTCTACTATAAAAATAGATCCTAAGCACTTCTATGATAACGTTTACAATTATGAAGATGTTCAGTATGAAAAGTGGTATTCCATGCTGCATGAATATCATTTCAGGAAATATATGTCCGCAACCCCGCTGAACGCTTATGGCTCCCAAACACAAAGCGTTATTACCTTTATGCAGACGATACCGATTAACAGAAGCAACGCCTTGGCACAAGCGATCATTCTTATAGATGAAAGCAAGATCAAAGCAGTTATCGATAAAATGAACTGGGCAAGCGGAGCGCATATCTATGTCCTTAATAAAGACTCTGAAACCATTCTCACCTCCAAAAATGCTCCGGTCATATCCGATGATATAAAACATGCTATGAATACCACGAGCGGAGTGGTTGATCATGAACAAAACTCCGAGAATGTTATCGTGTCCTTCCAGATTTCTGATGATACCGGTTGGAAATACATTATGGTTACTCCGAAATCAAAGTTTTTTACGCAGATCAACCGGATTAAAGTAAACGGGTATACGATTCTAATCATATGCATCCTGGTCGGAAGCGTATTAGCATACATTTACACTTATAAAAATTATCGTCCCATAAAGGAAATCAGCAACATCATCGGTCATGAAGACAACAGCAATATACAATCCAATAACGAATTTGAGCATATCAGGTCTTTCATTATTCAAACTCTTGAAAAGAAAAAAGAGCTGAAAGACATAATCAACGTACAGGCTCCAATCATGCGCTCAAGCTATTTCACTAAACTTATGAAAGGGTATCCGTGCAGTACCGGGAATGAGAAGGATTCTTTAGGATTTCTGGGAATTGAATTGCAATCGGACGGATTTATGGTGATCATTACCGAAATTAGCGACCGATGCGGTTTTTTTAAAGATCATACAGAGGAAGAGTGGATGTTAGGACGTTTCATCCTCATGAATGTAGGCGAGGAATTATTTAATAACGAGTACAGATGTTACTTTGTTGAGATAGATCATTGCCGTGTAGCGTTTATTTTGAATCTGCAGCAAGATTGCGACGGAATAAATCAAAAAACTGATTTTGAACATATCTATACGATTTACAATGAAGTGATTGAGAAAAAGTGGGGGTTATCCATTACTTGTGGGGTGAGCAATCAACATACGGGCATGATTCAGTTAAGAGAATGCTACGATGAGGCTATGAAAGCATTGGAATACAGTACGGTTAAAGGTAAAGGCGGTATCATTTACTTTGAAGAACTGAGCCGGGGAGACAGCTATTATTACTATCCGATCGACATTGAAATTCAAATGATAAATTTTTTGCGCTCGGGTGACTATGAGAATGCCATTCAAATGGTGGATATGATTATTGAAGTAAACTTCAAGTCAAGGCGTATTAGTTATGAGACCGGTAAATGCTTAATCATTGAAATGATCAGCACATACATGAAGGTTATGAACGTTATTCTGGCGAAATCAGGCGAGAGTACGATCCCAATGGATGATATGGTAAAGAACGTACTCGGTTCCAGCACGATTGCAGAGATGAGCATGAAGATGAAGGAGATGGCCGACAGTATATGCAAACTGGTCAAGAAAAACCAGGGGACTCCCGGCGAGAAGCTGGTAAATGAAGTGATTGCGTATATTCGGGATAATTTTAGCGATAATTCCTTAAGCCTTAAATCCATAGCGGAACGATTCAATATTACTCCTCAATATGTCTCTACACTGTTCAAAAAACATACATCTGAGAATATTAAGGATTTTATATCCCAAATCAGGTTGGAGAAGGCAAAGGAATATCTTGCAGACAGTAGTTTGACCACATCTCAAATCGCTGAATTGCTGGGATATGCGGATGAGAAGGGGGTCATCAGGCTGTTTAAAAAATGCGAAGGGATAACCCCGGGAAGCTATAGGAAAAGCATAGGTACCGAATAATTCGATCGGCGCAAGCGATCTCTTCACCGCAGAGATCGGTATGCGTCTTTTTCATTGGCAAAGATTAAGAAATGGAAGTCGAGATTTAGTCTTGGGTGTTTATTTGGATATCCTCTCTAACGTATTGTTTACTACAGACATGCGGCAGTATTTTATGGCTGCGGGTAAATAAAGCGAGAGGAGTGATTAAATGTTGAGCAGAATGCCCCTTTATAGACAAAGTATCGGCAGAGCGATTTGGAACAACCGATCTATAAAGGGGATGATCAGGGGATGGAGGCTTTATGTCTTTATTCTGCCGGCGCTTCTTTATTTTATTATTTTCTGTTATGGCCCGATGTATGGAGTACAGATTGCGTTCAAGGATTTCATTCCAGCCAAAGGCATATGGGGGAGTCCGTGGGTAGGTCTTAAACACTTCAGCATGTTTTTTGATTCACACGCGTTCGATACAGTTATTAAAAATACGGTTTCCATATCGTTATACACGCTGATTGCAGGATTTCCTGCTCCTGTCATACTGGCATTGATGCTGAACGAAGTAAAAGGGAAGTTCTTTAAAAAACTTGTGCAAAATGTAACCTACGCTCCCCATTTTATCTCTATGGTTGTAATGGCAGGCATGATTATCATGTACTTAAGTCCGAATGGTATAGTCAATCAATTATTTGAACATGCGGGTATCGCAAAAGTTCCGTTTCTTGAGAAAGCAAGCTATTTCAATGATATTTATGTGTTTTCCGGGATATGGCAAAATGTAGGCTGGGGATCGATTATTTATCTTGCAGCTTTGGCCGGGATTGATCCTCAACTGCATGAAGCGGCAATCGTAGATGGCGCTACCAGAATGCAAAGGATTATTTACATTAACATTCCCAGCCTGATTCCAACCATGGTTATTATCCTTATACTTGATGCCGGCGGAATCATGAATGTAGGGTTTGAAAAGGTTTATCTGTTGCAAAATCCCTTGAATCTGGAGGCGTCGGAAGTCATATCTACCTATGTTTATAAAGTAGGACTCCTTAAAGCACAGTACAGTTTTTCAGCGGCGATAGGTTTATTCAATACCCTGATTAATTTATCGCTTATGCTGTTAGTCAATAAAATCTCAAGAGTCGTAAGCAAAACCAGTCTTTGGTGATAAACGTGGGTGACAATTATGAATGCGATGAGGGAAACAAAGCTGGATCAAATTTTTGTAGCAATCAATACGGTTCTACTGTCGGGCATACTAATAGCCACTTTATATCCGTTGGTGTTTGTTATTAGCGCTTCGATCAGTGATCCTGATTTGGTCAATTCCGGAAGGATGATTTTATTCCCTAAAGGAATATCTTTTGAAGGGTACGCCAATGTGTTTAAAGATTCACGTATATGGACGGGCTATAAAATGACAATTTTCTATACGCTGGCAGGGACAATAATAAATCTTGCAGTGACTATACCTGCAGCGTACTCTCTGTCAAGAAAGGATTTTGTCGGCAAAAAAGTCATCATCATTATGTTTATGGTTACTATGTTTTTCAGCGGAGGGCTTATTCCAACCTATCTGTTGATGAAAGATATAGGTATCCTTAACACGATCTGGTCCATGCTGCTGCCTGGAGCAACATCAGTATGGTATATCGTGATTTGCAGAACGTATTTCCAGACGAACATCCCGGATGAATTAAGAGAAGCGGCTGTCATCGATGGGTGTACCGACTTTAGATTGTTTTTTTCCATCGTGCTTCCTTTATCCTCGGCCATTATAGCCGTCATGGCCTTGTTCTTCGGAGTGAGTCATTGGAACAACTACTTTTCAGCTTTAGTATACCTGTCAGACAAGGATTTGTTTCCGCTCCAGCTTATACTGCGGGAAATTCTTGTGAAGAGTGAATTCAATGCTCAAATGCTTCTGATCGGTTCCAGCGATTCGGAAGCGCTTGGTAAAGAATTACGGATCGCAGAACAAACCAAATATGCGTTAATCATCGTCTCCACTTTACCGGTTATGCTGGCGTATCCGTTTATTCAAAAGTATTTTGTAAAAGGCGTAATGGTAGGCTCGTTGAAAGGCTAATCTCGAATAAAGAAGAGGAGCATAGGAATGAAAAAGAAAGTTGCCCTGCTAATGGCGGTCGGAAGCACGATGTCCATTATTGCTGCATGCAGCAGCGAACCGGCGAAAGAAGCTGAGAAGCCCGCCGAAAAGGAAGATAAGGCTGTCAGCTATATGAACGCAACAGGATTTCCGATTGCGAAGGACAAAATCACGATTAAGGCGATGGGGTTAAAGGATCCGGGGGGAACGGAATGGAACGACCTGGAGCTGTTTAAGAAGGCGGAAGAGCTGACGAATATTCATTTTGATTTTCAACTGGCTGAACAGTCGACCTACGAAGAGAAAAAGAACCTTGCCCTTGCCAGCGGAGAGTATCCGGATGTCTTCTTCCGCAGTATATCTGTAAATGACGAGGAGGTTTACGGGAAGCAAGGCACGTTCATTAACCTGAAACCTTTGATCGATAAATATGCGCCCAATTTAAAAAAGCGTATGGAGGAAAATAAAGAGTTAAAGGCAGCGATAACGGCAACGGATGGAAACATCTATGCTTTGCCTTATTATGTTCAGACCAGTACGTTGAATCCGCATGTGAGCTTTTTTAATGCAGAGTGGATGAAACGAGCGGGTATGACCATGCCGCAAAATACGGATGATTTATACTTGTTGCTGAAAGCCTTCAAAGAGAAAGACCCGAACCAAAATGGCAAAGCGGATGAAATTCCATGGTCCAGCTTTCGCTTTGAAGCCATGAATCAGTTCATTTTACCGGCGTTTACAGGACTTTCCGGCGGACCTGTATTCGATGTTAAGGATGATAAGGTTGTTTTTACGCCAATCCTTCCGGAGTTCAAAGAATATCTTGCCTATATGAACAAGCTCTATAAGGAAAACCTGATCGACCATGAATTTCTCACCCAGACTGCTCAACAGCATCTCGCCAAAGTGAAAAGCGGCATAGTGGGCGTATATAATACATCGCCAACCGTACTTCCGCCGGAAACCACCGAATTGCAGGATTCCCTCGAGCCTATTACGTCTCCATTTAACAGCAAAAAGGTTGCGAGAGCTTACAGCCCCATTTATACAGGCAGAGCGGCCATTACAGACAAGAATAAATATCCGGAAGCTACAATGCGCTGGATTGATACGTGGTATGCCAAGAGCGATGAAGCGGTACAGGGTCTGAGTGGAACCGCTTTATTTGTCGGAATGGAGAACGAGCATTGGGAATATGCGGATCCGGAGAAGAAGACCTACAAATTCAAGAGTCCTGTTACGAGTTTTCAGGATATCAATAAGAAAGTTTCCGTAAGTTCGTATATGCCTAGCTATTTGGAATTTATGCCGTATCCTTCTGGTTCTCCACTCATGGAGATGAAGGTCAAGGGAGTTCAAAAACGCCAGGAGCCGTATATGAAGTCGTATTTCCCTACAACAGCAAGGTATACGAAGGAAGAGGGCGAAAAGGCTACCATAATAGAAACGGATATTAATACGTATGTAGAACAGATGATGACAAAGTTTATTACCGGCGATGAACCGATTCAAAATTTCGATAAATATGTGGAAAGCTTGAAGAAAATGAAACTCGATGAACTTACCGCCATTAAGCAAGCTATTTATGACAGATGGCTGAAAGGCAAAAACAGCTAGTTTTTGAGCGAAACCGGATTCGACATTATTCATTATGCAGGAGGTTGACCAAATGATTAATCATTCTCGGTATGGGGCTCCCGAATTTATGGGGTATCCGCTGAAAGAGACCTTTCTATTAAATTGTGCTATCGGTATAGAGGATGGTCAAAATATGCTGTATACCTTACAGACGGGGAGACCGCCGGTTTTTAACGTATTTGACATCGATGCATGTCGTGTTGTACGTTCCTTCCCGCTTTCGGAAGATACCCATACTTGCTGGACGCATAAAATTGACGCCGAGGGCAATGTATACTTTGCCACGCAGGCAACAGGCAGGCTCTATAGGTATTCGCCGATATCCAAGGAAGTGGAAAGCCTGGGGTATGTGCTGGGTGAGTCTGCACTCTACCACATTTGTTTTGATGAGGAACGCAACGTATATGTGGGAACATTTCCAAACGCCAAAATTGCCAAATACGATGTAAAGGAAAAGCGCTTTTATGACCTTGGCACAGTCATTGAGGGTGAGAAATATGCCATGTCCATGGTCTATTATAAGGGCTTCCTTTACGTCGGAGGCAACTCTGCAAGTACAAGCTTTTATAAAGTGAATGTAAAGTCGGGAGAGAAGGAGCAGCTTAAAAACCCAAGTATTTCAGGTGTGTTTGATGAAACCCAGGTTCGCTGCTATTATATGATGACTCTCGTTGATCACTATCTTTTTGCCCATACGAAGCTGTTTGACGGTACCTATGTCATGCTGGTATATGATTTGGAGCAAGGACGATGGTTAGACTTTGTTCTGGATAAGGCATTTGGACATCATGTATCACCCAAGCTCGACGGCAAGGTTTACTTGATCCTGGAGAAAAGAGTAAAGTCATTTGATCTTGCTACATGTGAAATTGAAGAGACGGGTATGGATTATGCCAATTACATCATGGGCGGAAACTGGGTCCGGATGAAGGATCAAGAGAAGTACCCGGGCAATACGTATGTAACTGTAAATTACGACCTGGGAAAACCTGTTCTGCTCAACTTGCAAAAGAAAGAAGTAACCGTGCTGGAAAATGCCGACTTTACAGATCAGCCGATTGAAATAAGGGCTATGGGCACGGACCCGGATGGACATATCATCTTCGGGGGTTATATGGGGACGCATGGCGCCGTTTTTGATGTTGCAACAGGGGACTACCGAATATTCCCGATCGGACAGATCGAAGGAATGGGGACTTGCGGCGACAAAGTGTATTTCGGTATTTATACACAAGCCCAAGTACATGAGTTTGATCCTAAACGGCCGATCGATACGAGCAACAACCCCAGATTTTTAAAGAAGCTCGGTGAAAAACAAGACAGACCTTTTAAGGTCATTGAAGCGGAAGGCAAGGTTGTCATATCGTCCGTTCCAACTTATGGCGAACTTGGAGGAGCATTGACGATATTCGATCCGGTCGGCGACACCTGGGTGGTATATCGAAATATTGTTCCAAACCATAGTGTCATTTCACTTGCGTACCGTGATGGGAAAATATATGCATCAACCTGTATATGGGGCGGGCTCGGTATTGATCCTATCGAGAGAGACGCCAAAATATTCGTTTTCGATCTTGCCAAAAGTCAAAAAATAGCGGAAGTAACGCCGAAGTTTCCTGATTTCCAGGATCACCTGATGCATATAGGAGATATTTCTTTCGGGCCTGACGGTCTGTTATGGGCGGTATCGAAAGGACTTGTTTTTGCTATGGACCCCGAGACGCTGGAAATTATGAAATACCGTAATATCAATGGGTATGATTGGACGGTGGAAGGAATAAGATTGGTCCCTATATGTATCCGTTGGGGTCATGACGGGCTTATGTATATCAATGCGAACGACACCATGGCCGTGTTCGATATCCATAGTCTCGATTACAAGATTATTGGGGGAAGGGCAACGCACTTTGAAATAGGCAAGGACGGAAACCTGTATTATACGGACTACTCCCGATTGTATAGAATCGATGTTTCCAATTAACAGGAGGAAAACAAATATGAGAAGACGAGCGTGGAAATGGGCGATCTCGATGATGGCTTTTCTGATGATCGTATTTGGAACGCTGACGCCTGCTTGGGCAGACGGGCCGGGATCGCCGAACGAAAAAATAATAGACGGACCCGAATTTCTGGGCGAACCTCTTACACAGACACTTCTGCTCAATACGGCGCTTGGAACGGAAGACGGACATAATATGCTCTATACGACCATGAGCGGAAAGCCTGATGCCAAGTTCATTGTGTATAATCTGGATACCCATACCGCAGAGCGTACATTCGAGCTTCCAGGTGTAAAGAACTCATGGAGCCATAAAATAGACAGCAAGGGGAATGTTTACATGCTCCCTCATGGCTACGTAAGGGTCTATCAGTATTCGCCCGTCACCAAGCAAATAAAGCAAAGCGGGCTCGTTTCAGGAGAAACGGCTACATACGGCTTAAACATTGATGAGAATGACAATGTGTATTTCGGAACTTTCCCCAGCGCCAAAGTAATCAAATACAATCCGGTTACAGATGAAATGACGGATTTCGGAACGATCTTTCCCGGACAAAAGTACGTCATGTCCATGGTATATCATGAGGGATTCCTTTATGCAGGCGGGCAGGATCAGAACAGTATGTTTGTCAAAATAAATGTTGAAACAGGCGAGAAGACGCCGATCCCCAATCCGAATGCTTCGGAGCTTCCGGAGCTTCCGGCAGGCTTCACACCTATTTCCTACTACATGATGAGTAAAGTGGACCATCTTATTTTCGCTCAGATAAAAGCATCCAACGGCATGTATTATATGTGCGTATATGATCTTAACCAGGGCAAATGGGTGAAAGCGTTTTACAGATCCTTCGGACATTATGTGTCTCCAAAGCTCGATGGAAAGGTTTACTTGCTGGGCGGTCTCCCGAGTGACGGAACGACAAATGCACTATATTCGGTTGATCTGACAACGTTCGACACGGAGGATACGGGAATCCGGTATTATGGAAACTATACAGGGGGCGGATGGGTAGAGCTTCAAAACAGGCCGGATTTACCGGGTAAATCGCTTGTAACGGTTCAGCAAGGAAAGGTGCTGGCGTTTAACTTGGCGACCCAAAAAGCAGAGTTCCTGCAGGAATCGAACTTCCCTGCTAACGGAATCCACATACAGGATCTTGAAGCGGGACCTGGCAACAAGCTTATTATGGGCGGATATATGCTTGACAAAGGTATCATCTATAACACAGAAACTGGGAGTAAGCAGGAGTTCGCAACTACACAAACGGAGACGATCAAGCGAATAGGAAACAAAATCTACTTAGGTTTGTATACGCAAGCGGTATTAAGTGTATTAGATCTGGAACAACCGATCGGACCGACGAATCCAAAGCAACTGACTTCCTTCGGAACGGAACTTCAGGATAGAATATTTGATATTGAAGACGCGGACGGCAAGATTGTAATGGGGACCTTTCCTCGGGCAGGTTTTCTGGGAGGGGGACTTGCCATATATGATCCTGCAACAGGCGAAAGCCAACTCTACAAAAATGTAATTCCTGATCAGAGCGTAGAAGGATTGGCCTATAAGGCAGGCAAGGTATATGGAGCCACTAGCATATATGGAGGCGCGAATCCTACTCAAACCGAAGCAAAAGTATTTATTTTTGATATGGCTTCAAGGCAAGTTGTTAAAGAGGTTGCACCCAAGATGGCAGGAGTGGACGTTCCGCTTACTTTTATAGGGGATATTGAGTTTGGGCCGGACGGGAATTTGTGGGGCATCTCATCAGGCGTCGTTTTCGCTTTGGACCCGGTAACGCTCGAAACCGTGAAAGCAATCGTCGTTGACAGGGTTACCAGTACCAAAACGCTGCCTACCGTAGCCCATCTTATTTTTGGAGAGGACGGCATGCTTTATACCAATGTAAACGGTTACTTCACTATCATTAATCCTTTTACATTGGAATACGACAAGACCTCGATAACGATGACTTACCATACGATAGCATCGGACGGAAACATTTACTTTACAGGCTATTCTTCTGATACGCATAAGCTGTATAAAATGAAGGTTTCGGACCTTACGGAGAAAAGCACACTGACTGCCCCTGTCAGTACCGTTCCTGCCGAAACGGATTTCAAGGTTACCTACGGATTCAGCAATGTCAGCAGGGCTGTTTACGGCCAAGACATCAGCCTGGAATATGATCCCGGCGTCCTCGAGTTCGTATCGGCAAGATCGCTGATCGAAGGGGTGTCGATTTTGGAAACCGTCACGGAGCCTGCCGGCAAGCTTCGTTTCATTGCAGCCAGTCAAGGTCCGCAGCACGCCGTTACCGGCAATGCGCAAGTGATTGAGCTTACATTCCGGGCGAAGGATGTTTTGCAAACGGCTTCAAGCGCCATTTCGATTACAAGCGCCTTGTTGAGCGATGAGCAAACAAACGAAGTTCAAGCAAAGGCATCGTCCGTCACAATTACGGTAACGGCAGACGGCGCTGGCGGAAGAAATCCGGATATCAATCAGGACGGTAAAGTGAGCATAGGCGATTTGGCGTTCGTGGCTGCGAATTACGGCAAAGACAGAAGCAGTGCGGATTGGGCGCAAGTGAAGAAAGCGGATATTAACGGAGACGGCAGAATCGATATTCTGGACCTCGCGGCGGTTGCCAAGAAGATCCTAGAATAGCGGAATGTGAAAAGGGAAGGGGGAGGCCCCTTTCCTTTTTTTAATCGAAAGTATAAGGAAAGGATGTTGTTATGAATCGCAGAGTAATCATTTCTCAGCTGCTTCTGCTGGTTTGTATCCTGATGTTGCTTCCGATTAGCGCTTATGCGCAGTCAGCCCCGTCTTTTCTGTTGACCGCAGCCAACCCGGTTGATGGAAAAGTGACGATAACCATGAGCGGCAACAATATGAACGATTTATACGGTTATGAGGCGAGCCTGGCTTTCGATTCCGGTATGCTGGAGCTTGTGGAAGCCAAATCCGGGCTGGACGGGTTTTCCGTTTCGCCTGTTATCAAGGGCAACGAGATCATCCTCGCTCATACCAAAATCGGCAACGTAGCCGGAGAAAACGGAGATCTTCTCATTGGTACGCTAACATTTAAGATCAGGAAATACGGGACTTCTACAGTCACATGGAAAGCTTTCAAAACGATCAGCTCCCGCTTGGCCGCGCAAACCTATGCCATAGACGAGAGCGTTTCCGTGGTTGCTGCCAGGAAATTTGCGGATTTGGAGGGGCATTGGGCCAGAGAAGATATCGAATTCCTCGCTGCGAAGGGCGTTATAGAAGGAATGGACGAAGATCATTTTGTGCCGGAAGCACATGTAACCAGAGCGCAGTTTACTGCGTTGCTCGTGAGAGCGCTGCATATCCAAACGGACGCGAAGCAGAATCCGTTCACCGATGTTTCTCCCGGTTCCTGGTATAACGAAGCGGTCCGCAACGCCTTTGCTGCAGGCGTTATTCAGGGCGTGACGGAAACGAGCTTCGCTCCGGAGCAAAAGATCACAAGGGAAGACATGGCCGTGATGATGGTAAGGGCGAGCGCCTATGTGGCGGGGGCTGCAACAGGGCAAAGCCTTGCAGGTGATTTGCCGGTCTTTGCGGATATGGAGGAAGCAAGCG
>Ga0256786_1001114_pt1 | contig 11393 bp, 9 predicted proteins | sample MC6MC0937MT_FD_186053 | JGI IMG/M metagenome (GOLD analysis project Ga0256786, IMG submission 186053) | Metatranscriptome of enriched soil aggregate microbial communities from Iowa State University, Ames, United States - MC6-MC0937-MT... | ecosystem: Environmental > Terrestrial > Soil >...
GATTATATTCATATTAAATCTCAACAAAGAGATTAGGATATTCGTTAAAAAAAGTTAAATTAGCAACAACAAAATTATTAACCAAGTCATGAAACAACTCTACATGAGTGCAGTATTCCTTTATACTGCTGCAGGCTTTACTGCACAGGAAGTGGTATGGCAGAAAGACATTAAGTCCTCCACGCAGGATTTTCTTTCGCAGGTCACCACAACCATCGATCAGCAATACTTAATTACGGGAAGTTCGATTCAGTCGAAAAAGATCACTACCGAAAACAAACAAAACAGCGGCTACGATTTCCATTTGGTTAAGCTTAATCAGCAAGGTGAGGAAGTCTGGGAAAAATACTTCTCGGGACAAAACCATGATTTTCTGTCGGCAACAATCTCCACACAGGAAGGCGGATTTTTGCTGGCCGGAACTTCTTATTCCTCAAAAGGTTTAGACAAAAAAGACGATTCGAAAGGCGGATCTGATATCTGGCTGATCAGAATTAATGAGTTTGGAGACGAACTCTGGCAGAAAACGATAGGTACTTCGCAGGATGAGGAAGCAAGATCGGTGATTCAGACGGCAGATTTAGGATTTATGGTCGCTGGAAATATTCAGAATGCTTCAAATGGTTTCGGTTCGAAAGATGTGATCGTTTCAAGATTAGACAAAAACGGAAAATTGTTATCGGAATCAATTTTGGGAGGAAAAGGTCTTGATGAAGTTGAAAAGATGTTTCCTACACCTGATGGCGGAGCATTGTTAGGAATTTATTCAAGGAGTTCCGAGATCCGTGATTCGAGATCCGGGTTGCGCAGTGATCCGGGTTCAACAGGAAGTAGCGCAAACAACAATACACCGAATCCCATATCCCGTTACCCAAAATCTACCGAGAACTTTGGAGAAGGCGATTACTGGATTGTAAAGCTTAACAAAGACGGAAAGGTAGAGTGGGAAAAGAACTTTGGAGGTAAAGGAGATGATCATGTAAGAACAATGGCATTTACATCATCAGGATATATTATCGGTGGAGAATCGAGATCTGAGAGGTCAGGCAACAAAACGGTAGGAATCGAAGAAGGAACAGATCTTTGGTTAATTTCTTTAAATACCAAAGGTGATGAGCAGTGGCAGAAATCCTATAATTTCAAAAACCGCGATATTCTGATGGGCATGAATGTGATCACCGGAAAATCATCAACAGACAACCGACAACCATCAACGAAAGGCATTTTACTGGGTGGCTATACTCAAGCAGAAGGAAAAATAGAATCAGATGATGAGACTTTCTGGATGCTTTATATTGACAATGATGGAAATGAACAGTGGAGAAAGCATGTGAAAGGAGAATCGAGGAAGAAGGAGGAAAGATTATCTGATCTGAAGATGAATAAAGACGGCTCGATTGTATTGGCGGGAACGAGTGCCGAAGAATTGGGAAAAGAAAACTGGAAGATTGTGAAATTAGGCGACAGTCAGATTGATCAGCTGATCGAGAAGCAGGATATGAAAATTTACCCGAATCCTGTGATTGATTACTGTTATGTGGAGATAGGTTTTGAATTTAAGGAAGCGGATATCACGCTGTATGACATGGGTGGAAGACAGTTACAAAGCCTAAAAACGAAGAACAAGGTAACGAAGATCAATACGCAGAATTTGATTCAGGGAGCTTATTTGATTGTTGTAAAAACGGATACGGAGAAAACTGCCAATGCTAAACTGATTAAAAAATAAGACACATGAAGAAAAACATTTTGCTACTTTTACTTGCATTAATAGTAAATGTAATAAATGCACAGCACACTTTAAATGGCGAAGGAAAAAGCTACATTGAAGACATTAACCAAATGTTCGCTGCAGCTCCAACCGCTAATAATCTAATGAAATTCGAAGAAGTTCCTGTAAGTTATTATACAGGTGTTCCAGATATTAATATTCCACTGTTTAATATTCCAACCAATAACAAAAATGTTGCGGTTAACGTCCAGCTTAAATACCATCCGATGAATGCAAAGCCTGATGATAGGTCAGGAGAAACAGGATTGGGATGGAGCTTAATAGCCGGAGGAAGCATCGTAAGAACAGTTAGAGGAGGAAATCCGGATGAAAAAAACAGGTCTGTCCTATTATCGTCTCCACCTAAGTCGAAATTTGGTATTTACGACACAACAACTAATCTTACGTCAAAACTTATCAATAATGACCCTTCAGTAAATATTAATGAGTATTCATTTTATGCAGCAATGGGAAAATACGATACAGAATACGATTTGTATCAATATAACTTTTTAGGGTTTACGGGAAGATTTTATGTAATGAAGGATTCCAATAATTCTTATGTAGCTGTCAAATTGGATAAGAATAATCTTAAAATAACGTGTTCATACGATGGAGTTGAGCATGCTCTGAAATCTTTTACAATCATCGATGATAAGGGGATAAGATATGATTTTGAAGGAATGGAAAAATCCGGAAAATCAATTACCACGGTAAAAACTCATATTATTACGGGGAGTGGAGATCTTTACCCAAGTGTCGAGATTGGAGACTATTATACATCATATCATTTAGTCAGAATCAATGATCAAAGAAATGTCAATCTTGTCACATTCAAATATCTGCGTCATTCTGAAGTAAAGTATCAGGATACACCTACAACAATATCCAGAATGGCGAGTAATATAGGTTATACTAATACAACCTTTAATCAGGAGCCTCCTAGTGGTTTGCCTGGAGCTTTTGAAAGACAGCTTGTTTACAATACGTCTCAGACCTATCTGCTTACTGATATTGATATTGTTGGTAGGGGGACAATTTATTTTAGTTATGAGCAAGGCAGAAGTGACAGCAATTATGCGGAGCCTCAAAATTTATATAAGCTGAAATCGGTACAGACTAACTTTGTAGGGCAACCAGCTACACAATACACCGAGAAATTTATTATGGATTATGGTTATTCCAATGTACAATACCAAGCGTACAATGGACCTCAAAATTTGCAAAAACTACTGCTTAAGAAAGTGACTAAAGTTTCTGCCAATAATCAGAATCAAGAAAACAGTATAGAATATAACGAAGGTAATTTTTTTGGTCTTCAAAAAGACAAATGGGGTTTCTATGCAGGCTCAGGGATTACTACAGATGTGATTAAATCAATTACATATCCTACAAAAGGCAAAGTTATCTTTAATTTCGAAGAAAATGAATACAGTTACAATCCTGTCGCAAATGATAATGTAATGGCTGCTGTTACAGGTTATAATACTTCAACACCATATGAATTCAGTGTTCATTTTGGTCAATTTAATGATTTATACAAACAAAATTTTTTCTCTATTCAATCTGCACAATATGTTCAGCTGGATTTATGGCTTGGTAATTTGATTTATTACGATTGGAAATTTCAAATATTCAAAAAGAATGCAGACAATACTTTCTCTCCGGCAGTATTTACATTCCAATATGCGAACCAAACGTGTAATAAGCCACAGCCTCCGGCATGCCCCAACTCAAATATAAATCCAAATGGAGAAATTATATCAGAGTTTCATCCTGCAGTATACCTTGAGCCCGGCACATACTATGCTTCATTAAGTGGAAATTTTGCTTTTTCAAATCCGTCAAATACACTGGATACTTTTGTTGCACATACCTCTGAGCCGATGTATGTTGACATGAAAAAATATAAAGGTGGTGGATTTAGGATCGGTGATATTTCATATTATGAAAACCCCTTATCAGCCGATCCTACAAAAAGATATATTTATAATTATGATAACCTGGATGAAGCAGGAAGAAGTAGTGGCGCATTAGTATTCCCTGTGCCAGTATTTAATTACGATGAATATTATTCATACAACAGTGATACTATGAATGGTGTTATAATTTATAACGCAATGTTTAATACTGAAACCGATTATAATATTATTCCGGTACAGAAAACACAGGGCGGAGATGTTGGGTATAAATATGTCACTGTGAAACAGGTTGATAATAACAACATAAGCAAAGGAAAAACGGTTTACAAATTCAGGTCCCCTTTGGATTTTCCTAACCAGTCAATAGTATATACTCAAATGCCAATTGTTCCCATTCCTAATCAGGATTACCTAAGAGGGCAAACCATATGGGAAAAAAAATATGACTCCGACAATAGAATTGTTTCACAGACTGATTTTGACTATAATATCACCGAATATGAGGTGAATGACGGGATTAAGATCAAGGATAATTTCTATAATAATATGATCACAAAATATTATCAATATGCAGGATATTCAGACTTTTTTAATTGGTACGGGAATTTGGCATTGACCAGTCCTTATAAAAACATTGAGAGATTTGGTATTAGCTTACCTTCCCAGAAAGTAGAAACATCTTATTTTTATAAAAATGGCGTACAAAGCTCTGTAGCAGCTATAACAAACACATTGTACAATAGCCTTGATTATCCGACGTCCGTTACACAGAATTTTTCAGATGGAAATTCCAATCTAACATCTTATAAATATGCACATGAAAAAGGCAATACAAGATTAATTAATGCCAACATGATCGGTGTTGCCCTAGAGACGGAAAACAAAAAAAATAATAAAATTATTGGTAAGGTTGAAACCATGTACAATGATGCTAATCATTTCTTTCCGACGTCATTGGTTTCCACTGATTTTTCGGGTATTTCAGCGACCGAGGTTACTTACGACCAATACGATAGCAAGGGTAACCTGTTGCAGTATACGACGAAGGATGGGATAGTGACATCGATTATCTGGGGCTATAATGGTACCCAGCCCATTGCGAAGGTGGCTAATTATCCCTATTCTGCGGTGATTGCTTTGGCATCATCGATAGTGAGTGCTTCGGACCAGGATGCTGTTAACCCTTCAAATGAAGCAAACCTGATTGCTCAGCTTAACGCTTTCAGACAGCTTTCGGATTTATCTGAAGCTCAGATCACGACATATACCTACGATCCTTTGATCGGGGTAACAAGCATCACGCCGCCTTCAGGAATCCGAGAGGTTTATCTTTATGATGCGGCGAACCGCCTGAAGGAGATCAGGGAGAATAGTGCGTCGGGTAAAATCTTAAAAGAGTTCAAGTACAACTACAAGCAATAAAACCAAACCATGAAAAAAATAATCATACCAATCAGTGCTTTGTTTGTAGCCGGGTTTTCCCATGCTCAGACTTTAAATTTAAGCACGAATGAAAACTACGTTTATACGAAAACATATTTGACCGACCCTACAGGGCCTACGCCAAAAAGCGTGGAAAGCGTACAGTACCTTGACGGCTTGGGCAGACCCAAGCAGGCAGTGAACATCAAGGCTTCCCCGCTGGGGAGGGATGTCGTTACGCATTTTACCTATGACCAGTACGGGAGGCAGGCTATGGATTACCTTCCAGTGCCCCAAAGCGGGACAGGGAACGGGGCGATTGTAACGAGCCCTTTGACCAATGCCACTCAGGCAGATATTTACGGCTCAGAGATAATATTTTCCAAGAAAGAGTTTGAATCTTCGCCCCTGGACAGGGTGCTTGAGCAAAGACAGGTTGGTACGGCCTGGAGCAGCAAACCTGTAAAGTTCGACTATGAAGCCAATGAAAACGGAGAAGTTAAAAAATATGTGGCAACATTTGATTACGCCAGCTTCAGTTCTGCAATAACATTGTCTCCGACTCCTTATGGAGCGGGTCAGCTGTATAAGAATACGGTAACTGACGAAGACGGCAATAAGACGATAGAGTTCAAGAACGGCCAGGGACAGGTTGTCCTGGTAAGGAAAATGCTTGATGCAACGACGGAAGCAGATACGTATTATGTTTATAACGATTACAATCAATTGGCATATGTTATCCCGCCATTGGCAGTGGCAGCGAACGCTGTTGATACAACGACTTTGAACAACCTGTGCTACCAGTACAAATACGACAGCCGTAACCGCTTGGTTGAGAAGAAGCTTCCGGGTAAGGGCTGGGAGTTTATGGTTTACGATAAGCAGGATCGTTTGGTTGGATCGCAGGATTCCAATTTGGCAGAAAAAGGACAGTGGCTCTTCACGAAGTATGACCGTTTCGGGAGGGTTGCCTTCACAGGGATCAGCACGGGTGGAGACCGCCTGACAGAGCAGGCGGATGCTGATTTGAAGGGTAGCAACAATATGAACCGTATTGAAAGCTCAGGTTTTATGCATGAGGGGATGGAGGTTTTTTACTCGGGCAGGGCTTACCCATCGGATTCCAAGTACGTGAAGATTTTGAGCATCAACTACTATGATACGTATGCATCCTACAGCTTCAATCCGGCTTTCCCTTCCACGGTTTTCGGTGTAGCGGTGATCAGTGACAACAGTACAGGCAATAGTGTGAGCACCAAAAGCCTACCTGTGATGACGCTGATTAAAAACATTGAGGATGACAACTGGACGAAGAACTATACGTGGTACGATTCCAGGGGGAGGGCTTTAGCCACGCATTCGGTCAACCATTTGGGAGGCTATACGAAGACAGAATCTGAGCTTGATTTTTCGGGTACTCCACAAACGGTAGTCACCCGGCATAAGAGGTTGAATACCGATACGGAAAGAGTAATTACGGAGAACTTTACGTATGACCACCAGAACAGGTTATTGACCCATACGCATCAGGTTGACGGCAATGCTGTGGAATATTTGGCTCAGAACAAATACAATGAGCTGTCTCAGCTTGAAAGCAAGAAAGTGGGAGGGGTCAGTGCAAACTCTCCGTTACAGCAGATGGATTACAAATACAACATCAGGGGATGGATGACAGGAATCAACAATCCGAATGATTTAAGCGGAGGTGATTTGTTTGGGTATGAGATCAAATACAACAATCCTGAGAATACGGGTCTTACCACAGGAAGATTTAACGGCAATATTGCAGAGATTGACTGGAAGACATCAACGGTGGTTAATGACAGCAAAAGAAGATATTCATACGTTTATGACGGGTTGAACCGATTGTCGCAGGGCATTTATACAGAGCCGGGCTCTTCGATACTTAACAATAATAACTATAACGAGTACCTGACGTACGACCTTAATGGAAACATTAAGACGCTTCAAAGGTATTCCAAGCCTACAACAGGAATTACAGCAGAGCAGATTGACGATTTGGTTTATAACTATACAGGCAACAGATTGGATCAGATCACACTTCCACCGGGGGTTTCGAACAACTATTCGGGTTATAATGCTTTAGGTGGCGCTTTTGCATATGACTCCAATGGGAATATGAAATCCCATGGAGATAAAGGAATCGGATCAATCGGGTATAACCACCTGAGTCTTCCTAATACTTTAACTGTTGGCTCTGGAATTAAAAAATCTCAGGTAAACTATGTGTATAGAGCTGATGGAACTAAGCTGATGAAAACTACTGGCGGTGGAGCTTCTCTTTCGGGTTCAACGACAGATTATCTTGACGGATTTCAATATTTGTTTAACAATGATTTTATCATATGTATAGGTTGTCCGGCTCCTACTATAGGCCCTGAATTACAATTTGTACCCACTTCAGAAGGCTATTATGATTTTGTAAAAAATAAGTATATTTACAATTACGCAGACCATTTGGGAAATACAAGATTGAGTTATTTCCACAATGGCAGCAGTATAGAGGTTCTTGAGGAAAACAACTATTATCCTTTCGGGTTGAAGCATGAAGGATATAACCAATTGTCAGGAAACCCGGGTTACCAGTACAAGTACAATGGTAAGGAGCTTCAGAATGAGACAGGGATGTATGACTACGGAGCAAGGTTTTATATGCCGGATATTGGTAGATGGGGCGTTGTAGATCAGTTGGCGGAGAAGATGACAAGACACAGTCCTTACAACTATGCATTTAATAATCCAATCAGGTTTATTGATCCTGATGGAAGACAGGGAACAGATTGGGTTGGAAAAACAGATGCTACTGGAAGTACACAATGGCATTGGGAAGATAAGATAAAGAGTGCTTCGCAAGCTTCTGCCGCTGGTTATGACAGTTATTCTGACGGAAAAACAAATAATACATATACTTCTACTTCCGGATCTGAAGTAACATTAAAAACTGAAGGAAATTGGTCTGAAGATTTTACTAATGTTAATAGAGAAAGGTTAGGTGCTGCTGAAGCAAAAATGTTTGGTAAGTACGCTTCTGGAATTTCAATTACTGGAAGTTATGGAAATACTAATCAAACAATATCTCTTGCTGCTAATTGGGGTACTGGACAATTTAAAATATTTCATACTGCTGGACTAAAAATAGGACCAGAAAGTCCTGGAGATATTGGATTTTCAGTGTTTCAAATGAGTGCATACGGAGAAAAGGATGGAGCAAAGTATACTAATGTTTTTGAGGGAGCCACAGGTTACTCTACAGAATTTTCTGGGTCTTATGTCTTTGGGGGTTCTCACGGTTTTAGTGCAAGCGATAATAGTATTAGTCGTGCTGACTATGGAACTCAGGCTACAAGTTTTAATATTGGAACAGGTTATGACGCAGGGGTTTCAAGGACATACACAACTGATATAACACAAAAAGTTAATAATGCTCCATCAGTAATAGGTAATTGGCTTCGTAAAAACATTAGACATTCTCCTCAATTTGATTAAATATGAAACCTAAAATAAGTTTAATTATATGTTTAATATTTGTTGCCGTTATCTTTATTTTTACAAATCGTATAGATTATGAAGGTAATTCAAAAAGGCTTTCTGAAGAAGAATGTATTTTAGTTGTGGAAACACCTCCTTCGTCTTATACTTCCGACATGTTTAAAGCGAAAGGTTATGATCCTCTAACAAAAAAACCTTGCGAGTGCAATCACTATAATAGGTGGTGGAGTTCATATAAGAATGAAATAGAAGTTGGTGATACTATTGTGAAGAAAAAAGGCGAATTAATTTTCAGTATCCACAAAAAAGATAGTATTATTAGCCATAAGTATAAGCTCTGATAGCAAAAAAATAAAGCGGAAATTTTCCGCTTTATTTTTTTTGTATAATGTCAAAATCAACTCGATAAGAGATTATTTTAATAGTATCATTTTCTTTCTGCATCCTAAAATACTCTTTTGTTTGGGTGGAATCTCTTGTAACTAGATATGAGAGTTCATATTTGGATATAGGATTGGATCCTTTAATTATTTGTGTCCAACTGTTTGTAAGTTCATAGTCTTTTACTTTTCCAAAATCATTATCTGTTTTATCTAGAATTTTTTCAAATCTTTCTTTTCCTACTTCTTGAAAAAACCGATTACTAAATAATTTAAAAACTTTTTCTTTGTTGTTTTGTTGTATTAAAAAATAAAATTTATTAATAACCTTTTGGGCATCCTGTTTATCCGACTCTCTGTTTTCATAAATTTTATCATAACTACAGCCTATAAAAAGAAAAGAAATCAATATTAAAATATACTTTTTCATAACGCAGCAATATTTTTAAATTTTAGAGCCTTTATAAAGCCATTAACTACAGAAAGCAGATGTTCTTTATTTTCGGGATCAAGTTTTTCGATGTCGTTAAAACGGTTGAGCATTGCAGGATCTTTAAAAATGTTCACTTCTTCTGTTTCTCCCAAAAGATAACCCACTGTAGTTCCTAAAATTTTAGCAATATTTTTAGCAACTTCAATAGAAGGAATCATCTCATCACGTTCATACTTCCCGATATCAGAATAAGAAGTATTTAAAATCCCTGCCAAATCTTTTTGGGAAAGGTTTTTAGCTTCTCTGCACTCCCTTAATTTTTTACCGAACGAATTCATTGTTTATGTCTTTTAAGGTATTAAACCACTGTATTTTACTAATAATAAGCAAATATAAATACTTTATAAGGTAAATAAAAATCTAATAATTTTTGCTAAATAGATTTTATAATATATCTTTATACTCAATAAGGTATATGAAACTTTTTTCAAAAAATTTTATTTTATGGAAATCTCCGCAATCAAAGAACGTTTAAGTTTATCCGAAGTCCTGAAGCATTACAATCTTGAGCTTAAAAATAAAATGCTTCATTGTTTTTATCACGATGATAAAACGGCGAGTTTACAGGTAAACCTGGAAAAGAACTTTTATAAATGTCATGCTTGCGGAAAAACCGGAGACCTCGCTCCCGCACGATTTTATCGTGTGGCAGATAAATGAAAAATCCACTGCAATTGCAGTGGATTTTGTGTTATATGATGTTCTGGTTGTATTAGGAAACAGAACTAAAGTGCAGCAATATTTTTAAGTTTAGAAGGTTTTATAAAAGCATCAATGGTTGCAAATATGTGAACTTTGGTATCGCTCAAGTTCCTGAATGGCTTTCAATTATAAATAAAAGGCGCCAACTGTCTTTAGTTGGCGCCATTTTGCTTTGTACCCAGGACCGGGATCGAACCGGTACTCCTAAGAACTGGTGTTTGAGACCAGCGCGTCTACCAATTCCGCCACCTGGGCAAGTGTGTTACCATGTTTGAATCGGTGTGCAAATATAGAAACTTTTTTTAATCTTCAAAAACTTTTTATCAACTTTTCTTTAAAAATTTATTTCCAAACCATCGTAGGCAAGGTGAATTCCGGCTGGAAGTTGTTTATCTTCAATATCATGCAGTCCGAAATGATGACTGATGTGAGTCAGGAATAATTTTTTAGGTTTTAGCTCTTGGTGTAGCTTTATCACATCTGCCAAAATAAAATGGGCAGGATGAGGATCGAATTTACGGATGCAGTTAAGGATTAATACATCTAAATTTTGAAGTTTTTCTTTCTCCGTTTCAGAAATAAAGCCGGCATCAGTGATGTAGGCAAGATTTTTAAACCTGTATCCTAAAGCCGTTATTTTATAATGAATAACCTCGATAGGTGAAATTTCGGTGTTTAATACTTCAAATTTTTCATTTCCGATTTCATGGAGATCAAAGGCTGGAGCTCCCGGATATTTTTCATCTGCAAATGCATAAGGAAAACGTTTTTTTACTTCGTCGGCAACTCTGGGAAGACTGTATAAAGGAATATTTTTTCCGCTTTTGAAAATTAAAGGTCGCATGTCATCTAAACCAATGACATGATCATTATGCTCATGCGTAAGAAGAGTAATGTCAACGCGATTTTCTTTATTGATCAGCATTTGCTGTCTGAAATCCGGTCCGCAGTCGATCAGAATTTTTTTGTGTTCATCAGTAGTAACCATCACCGAAGATCTGAAACGCTGATCCTTGGGATTGTGTGAAGTGCAGACCTCACAAGTGCAACCAATCACGGGAACACCCTGTGAAGTTCCGGTTCCTAAAAATTTCAACTTCATTTTCTTTTGAGGTTGTTTTAATTTTGGTAAATTTACGAAAAATTTAATGTCCTAATGTATCAGAAATTAACTCCTAAACAAAAAGCATTAA
>Ga0256786_1001117_pt1 | contig 11378 bp, 20 predicted proteins | sample MC6MC0937MT_FD_186053 | JGI IMG/M metagenome (GOLD analysis project Ga0256786, IMG submission 186053) | Metatranscriptome of enriched soil aggregate microbial communities from Iowa State University, Ames, United States - MC6-MC0937-MT... | ecosystem: Environmental > Terrestrial > Soil >...
CCTGTGCGCACTTCTCACCCGCCTTGTCGTGGTAGCTGAAGTCGAGGTCGTAGACTCCCACGGCGTGAGGTGCGGCTGATTCGACGACGATCAGGGGGAAGTCGCGCAGACGCTCCCCGGTCTCGGCGTAGTACGCGTCGTCGTACCAGCGCCGCTGCAGGTGGTATCCGAACGCGGCGACCGACTTGTTGAACCGCGGCGATGCGTCCCGACCTGTCTTCAGGTCGGCGGCTTCACCGTCCCCGAAGATGTCGAACCTTGCCCGCACGGGCACGCCGTCAATCTCCTGGATGATGGTCACCTCACGCCCGGTGATGCGCTCGAGGATGACTCGCGCTTCCGGTTCAGCGAGTACCGCTTCGGCCATCCGGTCGACACGGCGTGCGTCTTTCGAGGTGATGGGGATGAGTCCAGCTGCACGTTGTTCCTGCTCCCACGCCACGGTCGCTTTGCTTGTCGACACGTTCCCGGATGCGGTCAGATGCTCGGCGGGGTATTCGATGATGTTCGCCCCGACACCAAGGATCTTCGTGTGCGCCGCTGAACCGAGGTCGAAGGCGGTCTTGGGAGGTTGCGGGTGGTCTTCCCAGTACCGGTATCTGGCCGGCGAGTCGAGAAGACGACGCGCCCCGGTGCTTGAAAGCTCGGGGCGCGCATGGTACGTCGCTTCTGGCATGTCGGAGTAGATGGTCACGACTCGCCTCCGCGTTCTTCTATTCTCGCTAGGCGGTTGAGGACGCGAATGGCGTGAACGATGTGACCCGGGATAATGTGCCCGAACTCCCTCGGAGTCTGCGCAAGGAAGGCATCTCCGTCTCGACTCTCGATGACATCTCGCCACTCCATGGCATTCCCACCGGAGTCCCGGAAGTCAAGAAGGATCGGGTTCGGCTCGTTGTGCTGGACATGATCGAACTCGGGGCGGGGGTCGAAGCGGTCATCGCGTCGCGGCATCAGTTCCGGTCCGAACCTCATCGGCTCCACCTCATTCGTGACCCACGGTTCCGAGTCGTGGTTCAGGTCGCGCGGGGTCTTCGATGCGAACATCATGCGTTCACCGCCTCCGTGTAGTCCTGTTCGGCTTTGTCGCGTGCTCTGAGAGCGTCCGCGAACTCGGTCGGGTCTGTGCCTGCTTCTGCGAGGATCACCCGTGCCCGTGCGGCGGCGAGTCTCCTTGCTGCTGTTTCCTCGTTCACGGTCACCCCCAGCAGGCCGCACATGTGCAGTGGTTGACCCGCCCACTGTTGTGGCATCGGGCGGATGGTTCGTGTGGTGGTCCGCCGTTCACCTTCACGACGTCGCACATCACACACTTGGGCGCGAGCGAGGTCACGTACTGTTCCGGGGTGAGTCCCGCATACCAACCGGTTTCCGCGGACTCAAGGTCGAGTTCGTGGCCTGCAAGGTGTTCCGCCGCGACAACCCAGCGTTCGAACAGCATTTCCGGTTCGGGCAGGCTCATGCGGCTCTCCTCATGGCAACGATGACCCGCGCCTTGTCGGTAGGTACGGCAAGCTCCCACACGGTCGCCTGCTTGCCCTGTGACGACGGCCTGGTTCTGCCGCTCTCGCGGATCACATGATGAGTGGTGTGTAGTTCAGACAGACGCCGCTTCACGTTGTGCCGGTCGCTGAAGATCGGCCAGCGTTTGAACTCCGCCTGATGGAAGTACGCGGCAATGGGCTCGTCACCCGTGCGGGGCTTCTCGTCCAGCAGGATGATGAGCGCCTCCTTCAAAGACTGACGGCCCTCAGCATCAAGCTTGAGAGCCGCCGTGGTGGACGTTTCAGGATCGCCCGCATGCGACAGGTGTCTCAGGTCGTTCATGTCATGTCCTTTTCGTGTGGTTGATCCCACCCGCGCGGGCGGTAAACAAGTCGTGTTTCGAGAACCGGCACACGGTCCTCCCAGTACGCGATCCGGCGTGCGAGCACATTCACCGGATGCCGTGTTGACAAGCGACGACAAAGGGCGGTGAAGATCGGCGGGTGCGTACTCACCGCCCGTACCTCCCCTTGCGGGTCATCTTCATCGCGAACCGTTGCGCACGATCCCGCTCCGCAGACAACCCCTCACGTCTCGAACGAACCGGTTCCATCGCCCACCCGTTCGCTGTCGCCCACATGAATGTCACCACCACCCAGAAACCGTCATCCGGTTTCACGATCGCGGCGACCTTCCCCCGCACCCACATCTCCCGTCCCGCCGTAGCAGCCTTCACATGCCGCGGGTTGCCCAAGCATTCACGGATGTCCTCAGCATCAAGCGCCATATCAAGGGCGCGTCTCATGGCGTGATCCGTGAACTCAAACCACGCCCCGTTCAACTGCTGCATCACGGCACCATGCGAGCGAAGTTGCGGATCACGTTCGCGCCCACAGGGTTGTCGCGTTCGGCGTCACGGCGGATAGCCGCCTCGACGTCGATCACAAAGCGACGGTGGGTGATGGAAGCTCCCCACGCCGCAACCTGCGCCTCGAGACGGTGACGATGGGCAGCATTCAAGTTCGTGTTGTCCACGACCACATCCAGGCCAGCCCTGACAGCAGCACGGATAGCAGCGTTCTGCACGTTGGTGACCAGGCGCTCATCCACACCGTGCGGTCGACCGAACATCATCATGCGGATGTCATCGCGATTCACACGCACCCGACGATCCGGGTCTTCCTCCACCCACGCCTTCGCCCACGTCGACTTACCCGAAGCCGGGATACCAATCGTCAAAATCACCTGGCTCATGCCAACTCCCTTGTTGAAAGACAGAGGCCCGGGCACTCCCCTAGTGCCCGGGCATGCGCCGCTAAAGTTCCCCAGTGAGCGGCTTAGTGACATCCCCCGATGCCACGATCATGTGAAGTGCCCGTGCGCCGATCTGTGAGCGCACGCACGGGCCGGTGTTAGTCGACCCAACCGAACTCGGCCCGCAACGCGGCGATGCCGGTAAGTGAGTCGAATGTGTCTCGGTCGATCTCCCGATAGCCGAGGACTTCGCGATAGTTGGTCGAGAGATTCGACATCAGGTTGCACGCCGGGTTGTGATGCTCCCGGTTGAGCGCGTCGGCTCCACACGTGCACATCAGCGCCCTCATGCCGAGCTCCACGTAGACGATCGCCGGGCGGTCATCGAGTTGAACCATCGCCCCGGTTGCTTCTCCGTGGGGCGAGTGGGTGATGTGCTTGATCACGCCTCTATCTCCCGCGACGTGAGTGACCACACCGGGAAGAACGAACATTGCTTGCGGCTCTCTGTCCATCGACCACTCCTTTCCGAGCCCCTGCCCGGTTCTTCGCTGGGTCAACCGATTTCAAGCTCAGGGGCCGTCACACTCACCCAGGGACCGGTTCACGGCGACCAAACCCGTGGTGCGGGGCGTTTGCTTGTGTCGAAGATCCGCGAGCATCTCGAAGATCAACCCGAAACGGATCGAACCGTTAATGTCGTCCTCTTCTGGGTCGAAGATGTAGTCCAATAGTTGCTGTGCGCTCGGTTCGCACTGCTGTGTTAGTTGTTGCTTTCGGCCATCAGTCATTGCGTTCTCCAGAAGATCATCTGTCTCCCCTTTCCGTGCGTGCCGGGGACTCGAACACCCGGTGTATGCCATCCACGCGCCACTGATCGCCGTTCCTAACGGGTCGTCGCCGCGCACCTACGCGGCTCACCGTCGTGTAGCAGTCGCACCATCCCGAAGGCATGGTGAAGCGCGACTCCCGTAGCTCGATCAGCATCAAAACTTGTGCGCACCCGAAGGTGCGTCTTTCCCTTTCGACCCCATACGACATGGGTCACTCGCGCTTTCCTGAGGGGCCTAGGCTGCCTGCCGTCCGGTCCATTCATCCCCGTCTACGTCACCCCCATTGGCGTGTCAGTCGTTCGGTGCCGGGACATACCGGGCCGTGACGCTGAGGTGACGCGTATCCGCGTGTCTCGACTGTGGAGTTATGAGAGGTCACGTGCGACCCGGAAATGGGTGCACTGAAGTAGCGCTAAGAGCAGCGAGCCCTCAGAGCCGGATCGTTTGACGGGGATCAGCCGGTAGGGCGGTCCATCAGATCAAGGGGCGAATCATCACCCGCGAACTCATCCACGGCCGGTGCGTGACCGTCCACCCACCACGCGAACCACGTGGCTGCGAATAGGAATGCACCCGCGAGAATCCATGCGCCGTTGAGAAGCATCACGCCACCGCCAATGCGAGGCCGAGTTTCCGGCGAAGGAAGTCCACACCAGACGACTGCACCCTCGTCGTGTACGACGTCGACCGTTCACCATTCGAACGCTCAAACTCGTACGCCTTCACCGAGAAGTGATGCATGTACTGCTGGTACGGGGTGTTTCGCATCGCGCCCTTCGCGATCAGCACACCCTCATTCCTCAGACGATCGAACAGCTTGTTCTGAGACAGGCCCAGCATCTTCGCCACCGCGCCCACCGAGTACGTACCATCCGCGTCGATGAACGCGTCATACGCCTCAACCTTCGGCGCATCAGCAGCAACCTTCGCTTCCAACGTCTCGGCCCGTTCCGCCGCCTCAGCAGCAAGCCGCAGCAGCTTCGCGGACGGCAATGCGGTAAGCATGTCCACGTCAGAGCCATACCTGCCCGTCTTACGGATGGTCGGGATCACGTCCTCGAACACCCACCGCTCGAACTGCTCAGCGGCAGGGAGCTTGCTATTCACGATCAGACGCAGCATGTCTGGCTCGGAGATGATCCGCACATTCTGCGTGCGCCCGAGGGCATCCAAGATGGGGTGGTGCTTCACCACCCCACGGCAGTGCTGCTTGATCGCGTTCGTGGTGTCGGCGTAGCCGAGGATTCCGGCGACATCACGCCCAACGAACCACGGGTCGCCGTCAATGACGATCGTGCGCACCTGCTGACCGGCGTACTGGAACACGTCGAGGGCGGTCACGCTGCACGCTCCGGCTTCTCGTTCGGCAGAGATGCGAGCCATCTCCTCGCCTCATCGCGAAGGATCAGTGGCTTGGAGCCGAAGTACGACGCCACCAGTTCGTTGTTCTTCACAGCCTTCTGGATCGAGTCGACCGATAGATCGGTGGCCTCTGAGAGCGACTGATACGAGTAGCTGAGCTTGTCGAGCTGCGCTTCCATTACGCGGCCACCTCCAGGAATCGTGTTACGGGGATACGCAGAAAGCCGCCGACACGCACCAACTCGTCGACCTGGAAGTCAACGCGCCCTTCGAGGCGGTCTTTCAGGTCTGAGTCAGTGATGTCGGCGGCTTGTGCGACGCTGTGAACGTCCGAGCCTGCCTCGCGAATCGCGAGGACAACTCTTCTCGCGATGTCGAGATTGAGGAAGTTCCTGTCCATATCGATAGGTTATTGCACGCTAGCGATGGCTGTCAACCGCTGTCGGCAGTTTTCTTTCCAAATCGATGGGTTAGGCGTCGTAAACTGTAGGCATGGCCGAGAACATCACACCGATCAGCCGCGCAATCTCCGATGTGCTAACAGGGGCATACGCGCGCAAACGCCTAACCCAGGAGCAGATCGCGGCCTCGGCTGAGATGCCCGTCGTGACCGTGCAGAAGAAGTTGCGGGGACGCGCACCAATCAGCGCTACAGATCTGGTGATCCTGTCACGTGCCATCGGCGTCGATCCAGCGAAGATGCTGCAGGAAGCCCTGGATGAACTAGCCGAACAGGAGAGCCTGGCGTCCGTGGGTATCGCTAGCCTCAATGCTCAGCGCAAGAAGAAGCCGTCAGAGATGACCGATGAGGAACTTGAGGGGGTTCCAAGTGCAGCAAACACCGATGAAGAGATCGGCCACGACGAACCCGACCCTGCCTAAAGGCCGCGCATATGACCCATGGGCGCACGCTGACGCCCTCGGCATCGAAGTGGTCGTGCGCCGTCTCCGAACAGCGCACGGCCTCTGGTTCCCCGAGTACAACCAGATCCTGATCAGCGACCGGCTGCGCGCTGGCGATCAGCGACTAACCCTTTCACACGAGCTTGGACACGGGGTGCTACAGCACCTTGACGACCGCCCCAAGTACGAGAAGCAGGCCGACCAGTTCGCGGCCCGGAATCTCATCGATCCGGACGAACTGGCCGACCTGTATGAATGGTGCCCCGACGAGCAGCGGATCGTCGCCGAGTTAGGTGTGACTACGCGCCTATTTCGCGCGTTCGTGCTGGATCGAGCGGCGTGACAGCAGCCTCCCCGATCGTCGCCATGGCGATGCGTTTCCGCTCAAGGTTCGTCCCGCTCTTGTAAGCGCGAGACATGGACCGTGACGAGTGTCCGACGAGCTCAATGATGAGGTCTTCCGGCACACCGTTGAGATAGAGCATGTCGACGGCGGTGTGACGCAGGTCATGGAGTCGGATGTTGCGGCCGGGGAAGATGCCCTCCACGAACGCGTTCCATGCCTTCGTGTCCCGGTCAGGGTCGCGGGGGCGTCCATCTTCGGTGAAGACGAGTCCCCACGGGTTCTCTGGTTCGTTCTCCATATGCTCGAGCAAGTAAGTGCGCAACGGTTCCACCAGGGGAATGACACGCCACCCTGCCCGCGACTTCGGACGTGTCCAGTACAGCCCACCGCGGATGTGTCGGCATTCGAAGTCGGCCGGCGCGATCGGCTTCCCGTTCTCGTCGCGTCGGAGCCGTTGCAGCTGCCAAGACAAGTCAAGCACGTCGGTCACGCGGTCGCGTTCGAGGCCGATGACTTCCCCGCGGCGGGCGCCGGTTATGACGCTGACGATCCACCTGACCCCACCTGGCTGTGTGCGGGCGTAGGCGATGAACTCGCGCACCTCAGACGCGCTCAGCACGTCCAGATTGGTGACATTCCGCAGGGGTGCTTCGACAAGCTTCGCGGGGTTACGGAAGATGCGCCCCTCGCGCACTGCGACTTCAAGGGATGCGGACATGACCCGATGCGCGTTCAGCGCGTACGTCGATGACCCGTTGGCGCTCTGCGCAGATGCGTGAACGCGGCGGATCGCGGTAGCAGTGATCTTGTCGAGCTTGGTCCCCGGTCCGAGCGCAGGGACGATGTGCTGATTCACGACAGACTTGTACCCGTTGAATGTCCCAGGGCGAACTCTCTTCGATGCCACCTGTTCGAGCCAGTACGTGAACCACTGTTGCACTGTGAGCGTGTTGGTAGGGAGGTCACCGCGTTCTTCGAACTCGCGTTGCGCTTTCGTGAACTTCGCGAGCAGGGCTGGCTTCGACTTCGCGCGAATATACTTGCGTCGTCGACTCTTCCCATCATGGGAGGGCAGTTCGATGACTGCCGTCCAGTACTTCAGCGGCAGACTCTCGTCCTTCGGGACGCGGAAGATCGCACCCTCACCCTTGCCCCTCACGCGAGCGCGTCCCGTCCCACCCACCGCGTGTATGCCGCGCGGAAAGTGGCAAGGTCTTTGACACGCTGGGTCTCCCGCAGACGATCCGCCCGGGGGCTGCGGTCAGCCGGGACGGTGGGGTCATTGGCAATCGCGTCAGCCACATCGACTGCGGTGGCGAGCATGATCGCCGCCTTTACGAATGCCTGGTAGTCCTGTTCGGTTCCCATTTCAAAGGTCCTCTCGTCAGTGCGGGCCGCTCGCCCGCCTGAGTCCTCTTCTTCCGTGCGCTGACCACATCTGTTGGTTGGTCACTCCGACATGCATCGGTCTTCTACGGATGTTCCGCTGACGGATCATCACTGCTCCTTCCGGCCAAGGAAAGGGTGCAACCATTGGTGCATCCATTGCTATCGGTCGGTAGCGGTTGCCACCTGTCGATATAGACAGGATACGCACACATCTGGGCGGAAATCAAGCCGAATCGGACAGGAGTCGTAAGACTGAAAATCGAAAGGTCACCGGATCGATGCCGGTCGGAGCCACACGGCTGATCATTACAATCAGCCCAGAAACCCTCGCGTAGCTTCTACATCGCGAGGGTTTTGCTTTGCCCCGGTGAGGAGTAATCGCCCTGGGCCGCGCTCCAGAGCAAGCCATCCGCGAGCGGCTCACCACGCGCCCACCAGCCGATATGCTCGCGATGGCCCGGTGGCGTTTCTGTTCTCCCGGGATGCGGAGATGGAGAACCTGATGGCAGACACTGGCGCGCGCCCCCAAGCCGACACCGTGCGATACGAGACGAAGAACGTCCAGGCGATCCGCGGCACCGAGAAGCTGATGATCGCGAAGTGGGAGAAGGACGGGTGGGAACTGCTCGCCCAGAATCCCGGCAAGCTCCGCACCGAGCTGACGTTCCGACGCCCGAAGCCGAAGGTCCAGTGGAAGCTGTTCGCGATCATCGGCGGCGTGCTTGCCGTCTGTGCGATCATCGTCCTCATCGGAGTGAACCTCAGCCGTGACGACACCACCGACCCCGAAAGCACACCCGCGACGGAGTCGTCGTCCGCGCCACGCGACGAACCTTCCGCAGCGCCGGATGAGCCCGTCGCGACGGCTCCGGCCGAGGACGCTCCGTTGACGATCGAGAACAACGCCGACCTCGCGGCTCTCCTCACCGGTCCCGCCGAAGGCCCGTCCGTCGAAGCCTTCGCTCAGAAGTACGCCGGGCGAATTGTCGAATTCGACGGTGCGGTCGCGATGATGAACGCCCACGAGGGCTACACGACCCGATATGACATCCTCATCGTGAGCGGCGACTTCAGCGAGACCCACTCGAACGGCGGTCCGAGCTTCCAGTTCCGCGACGTCAACCTCACCAACGACCTGCATCTCACGGATGACTCGCCCGAGACGATCGGCATCGGGACCAACGTTCACATCATCGCTCGTATCGGCTCGTTCAAGGACCCGCTGTTCCAGTTGGAGCCGGTGCAGACCCGCGTCCGGTGACCTGGCTGGATCCTGCCTCCTCAAGCTGAGCGATCGCGGTGGGCCCGCTGCTCACAAGCACCCGAGTGCCGCTCACTCTCGGCGGGGGCCGCAATCCACCACAATCGACATCATGTTCGTCTTCATCGGCGCCCTGCTGCTCAACATCTACGCGATCGGGCTCATCGTGTTCCGCGCGCTGGTGTACCGCGCGCAGCTGTACCGGCCGATGCTCTGGAACATCTGGCTGTCCGTGGTGCCGATCATCGTGCTGCTCGTCGGCGGCATCGGAGGCGTGCTCCTGCTCGGCATCCTGCGCCCGGCCGGCTACATCGCCCTGATCCTGACAGGGATCATCTGGCTGCTCCTGCTGCCCAACGCGAGCTACCTCATCACTGAACTGAACCAGTCGCACCGTCGCGAGGACGAGGACGTGCCGCTCTGGTACGACATCATCCTGGTGATAACCCTCGCCATGTCGGGCGTTCTCAACACCGTGCTCAACGTGTTCCTCGCCCACTACATCTTCACCCTCACCGTGTACGGCGACTACGCCACGGCTTTCCTCGCACCCGCGCCGCTCGTCGCCGTCGCGGTCATCCTCGTTCTGCTGGGGCTGGGGATGTATCTGGGCCGCTACCCGCGGTTCAACAGCTGGGACGTGCGTCACCCCGCCCAGTTCGTGCGCAAGCTGCGCGCGCACTTCGGCGAGCGCGGCAATCTCGCCGCCTGCATCGGATTCAGCCTGACCTATGCGATCTTCCTCGCCCTGATGTACCTCGTGACGGCGGGGCCCATGATCGAGGGGCTCATCTCCCTTGAGCGACTGCGCGGGATGTGACCGCCGTCCGCCCCGGAATCGAACCCGCCTGAGCAGGAACGGCGAGTGCCGGGACGCCTACGCGAACGCGTCGGCGTCTGCGGTCTCCCGCTGGATCGGGCCCGTCGACGCCGGCTCCGGCGTGAGGTACAGCCCGCCCGGGGAGTTCGCGGTGAAGGCGAGGGTCTCGATCCACGCGCGGTTCACGCTCGGCTGACGGCTGCCGTAGTACTTGAACACGAGGGCGCTGTTCGCATGCATCCAGACGGTGGTCCGGCCGCCGCCGACGCTGACGTCCTCGCGCCACGAGAAGGGGAACGGCTCACTGCGACGGAGCTTGGCGGTGATCACGAGCTGCATGTGCAGCAGCGCGCGATCCTCGATCTCCACCTTGTGTGCGCTCTCGTAGATGAACTTGCCCATCATGCGTCCTCTGGTCTTCTCCACGGAAACCCGTTGCCAAGAGGTGCGGCCTGAAATCCGACATGTGGGGATATCCACACCCTCGCACACTTCACGCCGGAATGAGTCCCGATCTCGTGCCGCGAAGAGTGCCGGGCGCCCCGGAACGGGACATCCGCCCCAGCATGAGACGGCCCGCGGAAGCGAGGATCTCATACCGGGACGGACGTCTCGGCGGCCGAACGGAGAGCTCAGGCCTCCGGACGGTTCGCGCGCAGTACCTCCAGGCGCGCACGATACTCGGTCTCGTCGACGTCGCCCCTGGCGAACCGGTCGGCGAGGATCTGCTCGGCGCTGCGGCTCTGCGCGCCGCGCATCCAGGGAGCCCCTCCACCGGGAGCCGCCTGCCAGGGCCCGCCCCAGTACCGCCGACGGCGCACGATGAGGGTGATGAGCAGAGCCACGATGATGAGGAACATCACCGGGCCGATGAAGAAGAACGGCCAGAACGGGGCGACGCCCCATCCGGCGTGTGCGGCGACGGCCGCGGTTGCTGCGAGCATGATGCCCTTCCTTTCATCGGCCGTGTCTCGACCGATGACTCCAGCGTCGTCCGATCGGTCGCCGGGCGAATCCGCCCCGGGGAGTGACTCCGGATGCTCCCGCGGGAGTACCCGCAGCAGCAGGCGCTACTGCCAGCCGGGCGCCACCAGGCCGGTCTCGTACGCGATCACGACCAGGTGCACCCGGTCGCGCGCCTGCAGCTTGGACAGGATGCGGGAGACGTGCGTCTTCGCCGTGAGCGGGCTGAGGAAGAGTTTTGCGGCGATCTCGTCGTTGATGAGCCCGAGGCCCACGAGCCGCAGCACCTCGCGCTCGCGCTCGGTGAGCACGTCCAGCCGCCCAGCATCCGGCGCCTCCCGCAGGCCGACGGCGAGCCGGTCCAGCAGCCGCCTCGTCACCCCGGGAGAGAGCAGCGCGTCGCCCTCGGCGACCGCCCGCACCGCCCGCACCAGGTCGGCGGGCTCGGTGTCCTTCACCAGGAACCCCGCAGCGCCGGCGCGCACGGCGCGCGCGACGTACTCGTCCAGCTCGAACGTCGTCACGATCACCACGTGCACGTCCTGCAGCGCCGGGTCCTCGGCGATCTGCTCCGTCGCCCACAGGCCGTCGCCGTCGGGCATCCGGATGTCCATCAGCACCACGTCGGCAGGGGCCGAGCGGATGCGCTCGAGCAGTTCGCGGCCGCCGGCCGCCTCGGCGACGACCTCGATGTCGTCCTCGGCGTCCAGCAGCGCACGGAATCCGGCGCGCACGAGCAGCTGATCGTCGGCCAGCGCGACG
>Ga0256786_1001118_pt1 | contig 11370 bp, 2 predicted proteins | sample MC6MC0937MT_FD_186053 | JGI IMG/M metagenome (GOLD analysis project Ga0256786, IMG submission 186053) | Metatranscriptome of enriched soil aggregate microbial communities from Iowa State University, Ames, United States - MC6-MC0937-MT... | ecosystem: Environmental > Terrestrial > Soil >...
ATAACATATCATCAACTGGGACTTGAAGGGGATGTTTTAATAAAGCTTGTTTTCGCAGCTGGGTCAAAGCAACGACATCACCACCAGCACTCCAAACTTTTGGTTCACCAGTCCAAAATACAATTAATTGTACCTCATCGAGGTGTTCAATAATATGGAGTAAGCGGAGGGATTCAGAGAGAAAAAAGTTGGTTATTACACCCATTTTTTTTGTGTTTCGAAATTCAGCGAGACCATTGGGATATATTTCAAAATGTAAATCCTCATGTTGGGAGAAGATATAATCATTAATATCTTCATCGGCCATGGGGACTGACGAGGGAATGGAGAGGAAGAAATTGGATGAAATTGAGGAAAATGAAAAGTGAAAAGTGAAAAGTGAAAAGTGAAAAGTGAAAAATGAAAAAAAAATGCAACCCGTAGTTTGGGTTTATATTAAAAGTATCTGTGGGTTAAAACGGGTAGCATTTCAAGTTGTAGATGAGTTAAAGGGGGGAAATTAAAATGAGCCTGTGTCAACAGCATTGTAGCGGGGAATGAATTTTTGTAGTAACAAAAATCTTTTTTTGTTTTTGTTTTTTTTAAATGATGCTCAGATTTGTCTTTTTTTTTTCACTTAAAAATCGCTATAACTCGTAAAAACGGCCTATATCAAGTATTATCACCCTAAATATGGCTATCAGGGTCCCCTTTTCACGATGTTCACTCGCATTTATCCTGATATATCACCATTAACCCCCAAATTTTAAACTACCCTTTTTTTTCTTTTTTTTTTACCACAATTTTGTTTTCCAGTCTTTTTTTTTTCATGTTTCCCCCAACACCTTCAAAAATCTCACCTTGATTTAATCCCCTGAACCCTTCAGTACTTCACACCAGGGCCTTATTCAACCACCAAAACTAGCTTTTTAAAATAGCCCACAATTTCAAACAATGTCTTATTCTCAACTCGCTATTCATGATCATCTCGATCTCGACCCACCAAGTGATGTTGCTCTTGATGAAGATCTTTTAATTAGTACGCCTGATCAATCAAGTGTATATACGACCACATCGGGTGCAACAAAGCAAGGCTCTTTTTATTCCACCGCGCAAGACCCAACGTATAACCCCCACTGCGATCAAAAATCATCCCCATCACAAACAACTCATAATAATAATAATAATAATAATTCTCCTGGGGGGAACTTATCCTCTCAGGGGGTTATTATTGCCTCCCCAATTGATGAAAAACGTAATTCGTATCCATTTTCAATTGTTTGGGGATCGTTACCATTAATTACATGGTTAATACCATGTATTGGACATTTAGGTATTGCTGATTCTAGAGGTGAAATTCATGATTTTCATGGCCCTTATGATGTAAAAAGAGGTAGATTTATGACGGGACAAGTATTAAAGTATTATCAACTGCCCCCTGATGTTTTAAGCAAATATAATATTAATACTGCACAACAATGGGATAAATCGATCTATCAAAGTGATTTATATTATTCTGGGACTGTTCATAATATTGTGAGCAATAATTGTCATCATCATGTTGCTACCGCTTTGACTAATGCTGGTTATTCTGTTAATAGTAAAGATAATAATACTTCCATGATGGAGGTTTGGTGGGTTATTATGACCAAAGGGAATTGGGTTAGCGCGGAAAGATTGTTCTGTAGGGTTTTATTGCCCACAATAATCACTTGGGGATTTATTATTGGGTTTTTTGTATTAGTTGGGAAGTTTTGGGGGAAACAATAAATTATGGTGGTGAAAGAAGCGTATTATGCTATTAATTTTTATTCAGAATTTTGACAACAACAAATAAACAAACAGACAAACAAACAAACAAACAAACAAACACAAAAAATAAATCCAATTCAATTTTTATCATTTTTTTTTCCCTTTGTTTTTTTCAATAAACTCTCAAAGTGTAATAAATGGTGTAAGACCGATGTTTTGCTCTGAAAAGTATGGAATGTGTCGAAATCTTTGACATTTTCACCAACCAGATAAGAATGTATTAGAAAGCCAAGTGATGGGAATAAAAGTTGGTCTTTCTCAGAGAGAGGGGGGAATAAGAGATTAAAAAGTGAAAGAATTGCACAAATTTAAAGAAATCATGGAGTTGTTTCATCATCTTCATCATCTTCATCAACAACTTCCACTTCAACTAACTCTTCAACCTCAACTTCTTCATATTCATAATCTTCATCATCCTCGTCGATTTCAACTTCAACAAGTTCTTCAACTTCAACTTCTTCATATTCATAATCCTCGTCGTCTTCATCATTTTCATCATTTGGGATTTCTTCAATTTGTTCTTCATTTTTTTCTTCATTTTTTTCCTCAGTTTTTGTATCAACATTTTGATCATTTTGGGGTGTTTTGATCAGATTTGCGTCAGATTCTTGTTCTGTAGAGTCAATACTTGGATTTTGAGGAGGAGGAACGTTGATAGTTTCATCTTTGAGATTATCAAGATTATTTTGATCATTATTTGTCGAAAAATTAACTTGTTTGTCATTATCATTTTCAAGTTCATTCCCCAATCTAATAACCTCGTCTTGAATTCTTTTCTTTTCAATCGCTTCTTTTTGTTTTTGTCGTTCAATTTCATCCGTTCGTAATTTTTCCAATCTTTCCACTTCCAATTTTTCAGCTTCAGCCTTTTCAACTTTTTCCCTTTCAACCTTTCTTCTTTCTTCCTTTTCTTCATCTTCCTTACGTTTTTGTTGTTCAGCTAATAAACGTTGAGCTCCTTCAGCTATCTTCCTTCGGATCTCTTCTTCTTTTTCAAGCTGTTTTTTTTTCTCAGCAGCAATTGCTCTATTTTGGTCATCAATTTTGACATTTTCGATTGACTTCTCAACAAATGCCCATAATTCATTTAATACAATTGGTTGTGCTGGTTGTGCTGGTTGTATATTTGTAGGGGTTAATGGGGCAGGGGCATCCCCAACACTTTGCGAATTTTTCTCACTTTTGTCATTTTGCTCATTATTTTCGCCCCCTTCAAGAACAACAACAGCACCAATACCTTTCCCATGAAGTGAATTATGATAAAGCTCTCCAGGAGTACTAATAGTAGAAATAATATCACACATTTCAGCGACTAAATAACGAACATGTAGGATTGTTTTGTATTGAATTACACGGTTGCCAAAATCCAATCGAAATAAATACTTATAAATCAATCCAGTAAACAACGAACAGCTTTCTTTTAATATATTATGGCAATCATTTTTACAGAGTAATTTTGTTAATGTTGTTAGTAATGTACGGGTCTGTTTTACGAGATTAAACATTGATGGGTCGATTTGATTTTTGTCACGAGTCTGGAAGGGGATAGATTGTGATGAGAACGGTGTTAAAGATAGAAGAGGTTGGAGGTCACTGTATGAATATGAATGTAAGGCGGTCCCGGATTGATCGATGGATATTGGTTGATTTGTTGGATTATTTTGGGGATTGTATTGGGGATTATTTTGTTGATGAATACTATTTTGTTGATTACTTTGTTGACTGTTCTGTTGATTCCCGCCAAGAATCTGTAACTGATGGGGAATAACAACATTTCCCGTAGCCCATGGTGTATTTAATATCGCAGTCATTGATTGCTTACAAATTGCACCAATAATTGAACTCAATTTTGTATAAATATTATTCAAATGAAATAGAAAATCAGTTTCGACCTTTGTAATCCAGCTTGAAGAAATTTTAAACACGGAAAAAATTTTACGATAATTTTTTAATTGAATAATAACACAATTTAACATTGAACAAGCCATAGTTAAATGTTTAGCAGTAATAGCTTTGTGTTGTAGGATCGGTAGTGTTGGGGTAGTTGATAGAAGGGAAGAATGGGGGTTTGGAGGGGTCGGATCGATATGTAGTAAACCAGCACCAAGAATGAGCTGTGTAAGTCTAGAGTTGAAACTATTTAAGAGTAAAGTGAAATGGGTATGAAGGGAAACACGCGTTATTGGGGATATTCTTGCTATGGAGATAAAAATTGAAAATGTTAAAAATAAATATATGAGAGATTGTGGGGCATAAAAATATTCACATTTACAATCATTATTTTGGGTTGACAAGTTGTGTAAATTTTTGTGGAAAAAGTATGGTTGAGTTGGAGGGAGAAAAATGTTTTGAATTTTGTCAAAATTTAATAAAAAATGATTATTTTTATTTATTCCAATATTATCTTGTTCAGTTTGATTACTTTTTGAATTAAATCTTAATGCGGACCCAATAGATGATATAGCATTCGATAATGCTTCAGTAACACGATTAGAACTTGGGGATTTTGGTTTATCTTGGTGAGATTTTAAAACATTTTCGAATTGTTTCAATGTTGAAAAAAATGGATTTTTTTCGTCGTTATTTTTGTGATTTTTTTCATTTTCCAAATCAACCCCAATTAAATAAGTCAAATGTTCAACACCGAATAATTCATCAGATTCAGCCAAACCATATTTATCATCCATAAAAAACTGTACAAAACGTAATAATGAAAAGTACAATGGAGTAAAGTGTGGGTCCAAAGGCGTGTAGCCTTGATTTGACCCTTGATTTGAAACAGGACTGACAATTTGGCCACCATTAGGGCTTACTTTTCCCCCCATATCTTCCCTAACACCTTTCAAATACCTTTTGGGATCGATATTCCCACCAAAATGACCATTTTGGACCAATTTTAGCGTATTTTTATGAAATTTTGAATGCTTCTTTGATAATTGAATCGAAAAGCCATCTTGTTGATACTGCTCAAATTTACCAATTTGTTGTTCAGGGAACAAAATAGGTGGTGGCTGCATCCAATGTTCATTATCTAATAATGAAATTAATTGTGGGAGTATTAATGATAACGATGAATCGAAAAACGTCGCAGTATTTTGTTGGAGTTGATTACAATAACAATTACATGTCGAAGCTGGTAAAATTGGAGCATATTGTTCAGTAATTAGATTGCTTTTGGCATTACCTATACCATCCGAAGGGGATTGTAAAGCTGGAGGAATGTTGGTACCGATTTGGGGGGGATTATTTGGCGAGTTTTGGGGATTATTTGCGACATTTTGATTATTATTTTCATAATTTTGATTATTTTTTGCATTTTCAAGATAATTGTCTTTCTTTTTTTTCATTTTTTCGACCTGAGTTTGTAAAAAGGTTAACCGAACATTGGAACATCGACAGTATAATGTAGAAATACGTTCATTGTATAAAATAAATCTATATAAGTGTTTTAATGGTAAATTTTTTGTACACAGATGGGTCAACTTTGCAAAAAATTGAACAAAAAATGGCCCAAGAGGAAATTGTTTTGCATTTTGCAACGTAATATCGCTCCCAATACCATTTCCGCTGATACCCCCCGTTGATAATGAAAGTAGAGGGATTTGGGTCGAGTTTTGGGTCGAGTTTTGGGTCGGCTTGGCTGGAGGAATGGGGGCTTTTTGCGAAAGAAGAGGGAAGAAGAGGAGTTTTTTTAACACATTGGGGTCTAAAAGTGGTAAAATATCATCAGAATTACTATTATTCAGAGAAGAAAAATCAGTTTTGGATTTTTTTAAAAGGGATTTATCAACAGAATATGGTTGAGAAATGGATGCGAGAGAACTGTAGGTTTTTTGGGGATTGATTTCCAATTGTTGATCAAAAAATTGATCACTGTGTTCTTGATAATCCCCGTCATAATCCAATAATTCAATCTTAACCGGGCTTAAATAAGTAGAAAGTTTTTTAATAATAATACTATCCTGAGATGGAGATGAATTTGAATGAGTTGTGGTTGAAGTGCGAGAATTTTGTATTTTTTGTTGCATATGTTCAGTTTTTTGGGAGGGGTTTTGAATATTGTGTAAATTTGAAAAAAAAACATGATTTTGACCGGTTAAACCATTTGTTGGTGATTGTGGTGTTGTTAAATTGAACGGAGACATATGTGGGAAATAATAATGGGTACAAAATGTAACAATGTGAGGCAATTGAGAAACTTGAAGGTGATTTTTGTGACTTGAATTGTTTTCATCCGAATTTTGAAATTTTTGGGGAATAATTTGCGGAGAATTGTTTGGGGTTTCATCATTCGTGATATCATATTGCTTACCATTTCCATCAATCCCAGCCATGAATAAATTATTATTATTATCATCATTATTGTCCATTTCCATCAACTCTGATGTTGATAAATTGTTAAAATCGATCTGATTTTTAAAATTGTTTTTATCTTTTTCATTTTTTCCAAAATTGGGTAAATTTTGTATTAAATGTTGTTTTAAATTTTCAGAATTTAAAATCGGAGAAGAATTTGGTGATAAAAAACTGCTTAGATTTTCTTGTGGGGTTGGATCATCTTGTGAAATGTTAGCTTTGGAATTTTCAGTAACAAAACCAACTCCGGATTGTTCAAATTCATAATTCAATTCATTAAAATCTGAAATAAGAATTAAATAATTATTAATAATATTTATCATAATTTTTTGCGCTTTGAAAACAAATTTTAAAAATTCGAAACATATTTTGTTATTTTTGGTCTTTTTTTGACTTTTTTCATCATTCAAAATATCATCATAATAAATCCCATCTAAAGAAGTAGCGACGCCACCAACACCGCCAACACCACCTTGGTTTTTCTCCTTATCATCACCGCCAGCAGCATTGACTTGTCCAGTAATAATTATATTCATAATATTTTTACAATTTTCTTCAGAATAAAATGCTGAAAATGAAAAATTTTGTGCAAAATTTGGCAATAAAAAATGTAAAAAAGAATAAAATAATTGTGTCACATCATAATGATTTCCACCAATCGATAATACCCTCATCTGAGCTCTTCTTTCATTTTCTTGGCGTTTAATACGTTTACGTACACGCTCAATACGTGGGGATGTTATAGTTTCTTGTATTGAAGCAATACTATTATAATTTTCATCATCAAAAGTGTCTTTATTTTTTTTTGAATTATTTTTTCCATTGTGATTATTACTTTTTCTTTCAAAATCAGACATTCCTCCCCCATCATCACTATACCCAGTAGATGAGTTCCCATCGTTATAAAATGATCCGTATTGACCACATTGATCCGCTATTGTATTTATATCATATGGGTGTTCATTTAGTGGGTAATCTGCGGGCGGAATGATCGAAAAAAGATGGGTTATAAATTCGGTCAAGACAGAAGTGAACAAAATGGACCAAAAATTTAAAATTTGTGATTTTGGTTGTATTGGCGGTTCTGGTGGCGGTGTATGAAATATAAATTGTTGTGGATGAGTTTGGTAGTTCGGGGAGGTTATGGGGAGTGAGGAAGAGGAAGGGGTTTGATCACGTGGGGTGAATTGGGGTGTTGGTGGTGTTGACTGTAATAGATTTGATGTACCGGATAACCGTGATAAAATTTTATCACTAAATGATATTGGAGAAATTGGGTTACTATTATTTGGTTGATTTTGTAAAGAATGTTGTGAAAAGTGTTGAACGGAATTATTTGGGGAAAAAAATTGGGAATTTTGGATATTTTTTTGTTGAAGATTTTGTGCATTTTGTTGTTGACGAAATGACCATTGTTGATACGCAAGTGTTTCTTGACGTTTCCATTCGGGGTAATCTTGATTATAACGATTAATATCATTTTGATAACGTGTTTGATCAAGTTGATAATTTGTTAAAAAATCTGTAAAATTAAATAATAATTTTGCGATAGGAATTTTTTGGTTTTTGTTAATATTTTTGTTGTCCAAGTTATCTTCATCAATATCACCATTTTCATAATAAGAAAGGGGGCTAGTGAGACGAGTATTGGATTTAGAGCTAGTAGAATCGGATAAAAAATCATCAGTGGTTGTGGTAACTACATCAGGGACGTTATTATTGTTCAATTTGATTGTAGTTTCTGAATCGTTTTGATTGTTTTGTTGATTGTTTTGTTGATTGTTTTGTTGAGGCGTCAAAAGTAATGATGGTGATAACGATTCAGACTCATACATAAATGGTGGAGATATAATATCAGCAAAGTAATGAACTGGATAGAGTGGAAGGGAATTGTGTAAATTAGATTGGTTTTTGGGAGAAGAATATTGTGAAGAATTTGGATTTAAATTTTTGTTAAAATTATTAAAATTTAAATTCAAATCATAATTTTTGGGTCCAAAAACAATTGGATTATTGAAAAAATTTCCATTTTTTTGGTAAGTTTCGTCTTCATTTTTGGAATCTAATTGGTCAAAGGGTAACTCATATGAGAAAGATAATAAATGTGTAGAAAAGACGATATTTGTATCAATTGAAGCAATTGTCGTACTTTTTGAAGTTTTCTGACCAATTCCAAGGGTTGTACCGAATTGTGATGGTTGATGAGGGGTATTTGAGGGTTGAGTGTTGGTGGTGTGGGGAGAATAATGCTGATAATTTTGATTTTGTGGCGTTTGAAAATGCTGTTGGGTATTATTTTGATTAAAATTATTATGATTAAAATTATTATGATTATTTTGGCCAAAATTTGTATCATTAAAATGTGTAGCAGCGGTAGTAGTTGTAGTAGTCTTAACACTAACTATTGGTAATGAAAATAACGACGATGCGCCTAAAAGAGATAAACGTTTTAACAATTTTTGACGATTTTTTTTATTTTTTAAATGTTTTAATTCTGAGTGAGTTGAAGGGGAAAAAGAACAAAAAGAAATCTTATCATTTTGGTTAAACTCATCGTTATTCAATAATATTGAGTCAAATTGTGAATCTACGCGATAATCAATATCATATTGTGAATTTGTATATTTTTGTGGTAAACCAGTAAGGGAATTTATGGAAGGGATTGAAAAGAATGAATTTAAAGTTTCGGAAAGAGTTGTTGTTAATTGTTGTTTCGCATCGAAATTGCCAAAATTGCCCAAATTCTCAAAATTGCCAAAATTGCCCAAATTCTCAAAATTGCCAAAATTCCCAACATTCTCACCCGCTTTATTTTTCCCCTCGATGCCATGATCCCCATCATCACAACCCATATCATCAGACATAGTCCATAACGCTAATGATAATAAATGATGTTGTACAATATTAAGATGTAAATTAACGCAAAATTTAGGGATAAATTGTGCGCAAAAAAGTCGTGAAATTTCTTTATCAAAAATTGTCTTTTTTAATAAATTATGCATTAAACCGAATAAATTTTCCCAATTTGATTTTGAAAACTGTATATAACATTCCGCAACTAAAATATTCAATTTTAATATTGTATCAACATTACTCTCAACAGATAGCAAATTCTTTAATTTTGTTGCCAAAGCAATTGTGCTAAATGATCCCTTCAGGGCTAATTTTCGTGTACTCGAGATATCTCGCGAAATTGACCCTAAATGAGTTAAAAAAGTGGATAATTGATCCTTGATGACCTCAATATCACGTAAACAACGAAAAAATAGTGGTTTTTTTGAAGAAATTTGGAGTTGTAATACTTTGTCAACGTAATTACTATACCGAGTATATTCCTCTTGCATTTGGAGTAGTAATATACTCCCCTCGTCACTAGATGGGGATGTCTTATTCCCAATCAATGAAACCATGTGGTTATGTTTTTCATTTTTTTCATTTTTTATATTCTGTTTATTCCCGTCCCTAACACTCCCACTACTCGCACTACTAAAGGATTTCCCGAGCTCTGTCCCATGGCTATTATGATTCAAACCAGCAACAGAAGACCCAACATTTTGTGCATCATTACCACTCATACTAACGGCACCTGGTGCTATAGTATTATCATGGGGACCATTAGATCGCCCTGAAGGTGTATTACGACCCAAAGCATAGGAAATATCTTGTGGAGAAGGATAGTGGTCAAATATAGATAACCATGGTTGAGTGGCAAGTGAATAATCGGGTTGGAAATAATATAAAGGTATTTGACGCTGACATTGTTGGAGATATGTCTCACGAGGATGAGATTGAGGGGAATTGTTGGAGAATTTTTGACGAGTATTTTGGGTTTGTGGGGTTGTTTTTGAGGTTGGAATTTTGACATTGGATTTTTTTCCACCATCATTTTGATTTGGAAGTGATTGTGATTGTGGTAAAATCGTTTCAAAATTATGTTTTTTTGGTTTTAATTCTAACGGCTCAAGTTCTTGTCGTTCTAATTCTTGATTAGCTAATAATTGAGCCTGAAATGAAAACGCATGATTACCCGTATTTTTTAAATATTTTCTCGCTTCTCTTATCATCCTTCTTTCTGATTGATTTGCAATAATTGGTATCGGATCTAACGGCTCTTGTGGTTCCCAATACGATTCATAGTAATCCTTCGTAACATCATAATAATAAGTATAAGTCTGGTCATTTCGTTGTAAATGTTGAATATGAGATGTAGCAGTCGATATTGTACTTAATGGTGTTGTTATATTTGGTAATATTGGGATATGATGCTCCATAATATTATGTGCAGAGGTTTGAAAAATTTCGGCTTGTTGTTGTTGCGCTAATTGTTGTGGAGTAATTCGTTTTGGGGTTAAACTGCGTTGATTTGTAGTACTATGATTTGAGTTAGTTCTTATAGATACTTGACTCGTCGAGGGATTTGGGTTTGATAAATTTTGACCGATGGGTTTTTTTTTATCATTTTGGTCGATTTTTGGTGGTGATCTATTTCTACTATTTGGTCCAGCAGGTTGTCTTGGTGATTCATACGAATCGGTACTGATATTATTATCATTTTGATTAGATTGGTCAAAATTTTCAACATTTTGATTGTTGTGATTGTTTTGGTGATGAGTGCTTGGGGGTGTCCTCATTGATGATGAATTTATATCATCATTATTCAATGATAAATCTCCGTTGCTATCCATGCTGGTCCCATTTTGATCATTTTGAGGGTTATTTAATGCATTTAAAGGACTGTTTATGGCAGCGAGAGCTTTGGCTTGTTGTGAGCGAGTGAGAGGTTTGGGGTTATCAGTAGAAGACATTTGCATCATTAGTGTGGAGGGGAGAGGAGGGAAGGAAAAGAGGAGGGATTTGTTTGAATTGGAAGGTTTTTTCCAACAAAAATTATTTTGAAAAGTTTGAAAAAAAACTTGCTTTTTTTCTTTTTTGCGCGATTTCGTTGTGAGTGGAATTTAATTCAAGATGGTACTATTACGATATAACTTACAGTAAAAAGAATATTCTTCGTAATTTCTAAGTGTTGTATAAATTAATAAGAGTGATTATAAAGATATAAGGTGTTTTTTAGGAAAAAAAGGGGATGAAAAATAAGAGAAAAAAAACAAGTTCAAAAAAAAAACGAAACAAAAATTAATGTGAGTGGAAAAGACGTGAATAAGTACATGTGATGGGAGCCTTAGGACATAGATGAAAGGATATTTTTCATTTGTCTGGTGTTGA
>Ga0256786_1001148_pt1 | contig 11224 bp, 10 predicted proteins | sample MC6MC0937MT_FD_186053 | JGI IMG/M metagenome (GOLD analysis project Ga0256786, IMG submission 186053) | Metatranscriptome of enriched soil aggregate microbial communities from Iowa State University, Ames, United States - MC6-MC0937-MT... | ecosystem: Environmental > Terrestrial > Soil >...
CAAACATTCTCAGAAATTTTGCAAGCTATCGAGCAAGCAAAACATCACATACATATTCAATACTATATTTATAAATCTGATGAGATTGGTACGAAAGTTCGAGATGCTTTAATAAAAAAAGCAAAATCTGGTGTTATTGTACGCTTTCTTTATGATGGACTCGGAAGTAATACGTTAAGAAGACGCTTTTTAAAACCTATGAAAGAAGCTGGTATTGAAATTGTAGAATTTGACCCTATTTTTTCAGCTTGGTTACTTGAAACGGTCAATTATCGTAACCATCGAAAAATCGTTATTGTAGATGGAGAAATTGGTTTTACCGGGGGACTCAACGTCGGTGATGAGTATCTTGGTCGCTCAAAAAAATTCCCTGTTTGGCGTGATAGTCATTTAAAAATAGAAGGAAAAGCATTGTATAAATTACAAGCCATCTTTCTAGAAGATTGGCTTTATGCGTCTAGTGGATTGAATACTTATTCTTGGGATCAATTTATGAATAGACAATACTTCCCAGGAAAAGAAATTTTGGATGCAGAAGGTGCGGTGCAAATTGTAGCAAGTGGACCAAGCTCAGATGATAAAAGTATTCGTAATACATTACTAGCTGTTATGGGGTCAGCCAAAAAATCTATTTGGATCGCTACACCATACTTTATTCCAGATCAAGAAACTTTAACATTATTACGCTTAAGTGCAATATCTGGCATAGATGTACGCATTTTATATCCTGGTAAGAGTGATAGTATTATTAGCGATCAAGCATCTCAATCCTATTTCACTCCACTTTTAAAAGCCGGTGCTTCTATTTACAGCTATAAAGATGGATTTATGCACGCAAAGATTGTACTCGTTGACGATAAAATTGCAACAATCGGAACAGCAAATATGGATGTACGTAGCTTTGAATTGAATTATGAAATTATTAGCGTACTATATGAATCAGAAACCGTTCATGATATTAAACGCGATTTTGAAGAAGACTTTAAACACTCCACTGAAATTAAATGGAACTCGTTCCAAAAAAGAAGTATCAAAAAAAGAATATTAGAGTCCTTTATGCGACTCATTTCTCCTTTACTATAAGCAATCAATGTGATATTGATTGCTTTTTCTTTTATATTTCCCCCTTCTCCTTTTCTTTGCATACCATATTAAAACAAGTTATCATAAGATGTATTACTTTATGAAAATAATGTTAGGTGGGAAATACATGTTAGAACAATTTCATATACATTCTGATTTAAAACAGCAGCTTTCTACAATTCATGAAAAGAATAAACAAGAAGCTGGTGAAAATGCTCATTTAATCGGTACTAAAATATATAAAGCATCTGATAACAGCATTATTGAAGATGCCATTACAGCACTTTTACTTGGTAAAAACATTCTATTAAAAGGGCCAACTGGTAGTGGTAAAACAGTACTAGCGGAAACTCTTTCTTCTTTATTCCAAAAACCAATGCATAGCATTAACTGTTCTGTCGATTTAGATGTGGAAGGTATTTTAGGATACAACACATTACAAACGAAAGACGGAGCATCTGAAGTTACGTTCGTTAACGGTCCTCTTATGAAAGCAATGAAGAACGGTCATTTCCTCTATATTGATGAAATCAATATGGCAAAACCTGAAACGTTACCACTTCTTCACGGCGCATTAGATTACCGTAAAATGATTACAAACCCATTTACACAAGAGGTTGTATACGGTGATGGCGAATATCGCGTAATTGCAGCGATTAACGAAGGTTACGTTGGGACAAGTGAACTCAACGAAGCATTAAAAAACCGTTTCGTTATTATTGAAGTTCCTTATATTCAAGGTGATACTTTAAAAGAACTATTACTATCTGAATCAAAATTAAATGATGTTGCAACAATTGAAAAGTTCGTTGCATTTGCAAGCGATCTGATGCCTTTAGCTCGTGATGGACGTGTAAGTGAAGAAGCAGCAAGTATTCGTGGTATTATCGACGCATGCGATTTAGGTGTATACATTCCTATTATGCGTGCTATTGAGCGAAGCATTATTGCGAAATTAAATGATGAAACAGAACAAATGACTGTCCGTGAATTAGCAGAAAGTTATTTCTTTGAGGGATAATTCATGAGACAAATTTTTAGTGACAAAAAAATTGATGCGTCGCTGTTTCTACAAATGGAAAACTTAATGTATGCCCTTCTAAAAGAAGATGATGCCTATCTTGAATATGGCTATAAAGCATACTACGACGAAATTGAAAAAAAGGTTGTCATTAGTCACTTTTGGGATGATCGAAAAGAAGAAGACACAGTAATCGGATTAAAAAGCGAAGTGTTCTTAAAAGCACTTGGTAATAAACATTACTCGGACATGGCTTTAATTCGTTCTTATGCGATTGAATTACAAGAATCGCCCCTAAAGAAGTTCTTAACACAATTATTTGTTCTATTAGAAGATTTACGTGTCGAGGAAATCGTAAAAAACTTACGCCCTGGCACAAAGCATATTTTTAAACGCCGAAAAGAAATGTACCGCAATTACTTCAGCTCACAAAATGAAATAAACCGAGTTCGTAACTATCACGGTGATCGTCTATTTTGTCTATGTTACCTTTCATTAACGAGTGATAAATATGAAATGTTTAATAATGAATATTTCGAGCAAATTGAATCCATTTTGCATGAAACATTCCAAGCTCGTAATACGGAAGATATTATGTATATCGTTGAGAAAATTCGCTATCGCTTAGAGGGGCTTCTTGAAAATGATATGCTTAACAATTATTTCGGACATGCTCCGCTTTATTTATCTGTCATTGCAGATGAAAAGAACTGCCGCGTCGAAGATTTAGCAAATGATGATACGCAACTCATAGATGACGATGACAATAAAAACAAAATGGATGAAAGCTTCTCCACATGGCATCGTGAAAATAAAAATAACGAAAACGAGAACTTTTTACGCTTTGAATTAGAAAGCGGAACAAAAACAAACATGATGGGTGATACTGCTCGTGAATCAGAAGATGGCGATCAAGCGCTTGGTTCTGTACAAGGTACTTCTCAAAAAAGTACACAATCCAACTTTGATGGCGCTGATACAGAAGAAGCAAGAGCTTCACACGCTTCTAGCCAAAGCGAGGGTGCATACGGTAAGTATAATGTAGGTGCCTCTCATACATTTAAAGATGCTCGCAAAGCAAATACTGATGAGAAAAAAGATTACCAAGCTATCAAATCAGTCGTTAATAAAGATGTAAAAGAATTAAAAAAAATTATCGAAAAAACGATTGAAAATAAAACGAATGCACATAGTGATAAATACTACGGAAGACTTCGTAAGAAATTCCTTCGTATTTATACTGAAAAGCAGCCGCGCATGTTTTATAAAAAAGGGCAAGAATCACAAGAGCTCGACGTTGCATTCCAACTACTAGTGGACTGCTCTGGTTCTATGTATAACAAAATGGAAGAAACGAAAAAGAGTGTTGTACTATTCCATGAAGCATTGAAATCTTTAAAAATCCCGCACGCTATTAGCGGATTTTGGGAAGATGCTTCTAGTGCTAAGCCTGAAGATAAGCCGAACGTTATCCATGAAGTTGTGACGTACAAGAACTCAACGTTACCAAACGTCGGTCCAGAAATTATGCAACTTCGCGAAGAAGAGGATAACCGTGACGGATATATTATTCGTATCGTTTCGGAAAAACTTGCGAAAAGACCAGAAAAGCATAAATTCTTACTTGTCTTTACAGACGGTGAGCCTTCTGCGCTAGACTATCAACAAGACGGTATTTTAGATACGCATGAAGCTGTCAAACTCGCTCGTAAAAGTGGTATGGAAGTAATCGGAATCTTCATCGAAGAAGGCGAAGCGAAAGAAGCAACTTATCAATTAATGAAGAACATTTATAACCATCACTTCTTAGTTGCAAATCACGCCGAAGATTTACGCCTGAAGATTAAACCATTATTGAAGAAACTATTACTGAAGACGATTGAATAGAAAACAGGAGCCTTGTGGCTCCTGTTTTTCGTTCACTCACTTTGTTTCTGGTTGAAATTTATATGGAATGGTTACTTCTAACAATGCTTCAAATCCTCCATCGTAGAATGGAAATCGTTCATTTGCGATTGTCCGATCCACCCACTCGATTGCGGAAATTTCTTCTTCATCTTCTGCACCAAGTTCACCTGTTACAACATTTGCTCGGAATGTAAAAAATAGCGCATGATGTCCCTTCTCTTCAAAAAATTTCTCATTTATTGCAACAAGTCCACCTGCTATAGCAGTTAAACCGGTCTCTTCTTTCACTTCTCTTACTAGTGCTTGCTCTAATGTTTCACCTGTTTCAACAGCCCCACCCGGCAGTGACCAAACGTTTTGTTCTATATTATGTACCATTAATATTTTATCTTTTTCGCTATCGTGTATTAGTGCATATACGACATCAACTCTTTGCATGTTGCTTTTCTCCTTCAATTAACTCGGCCATTGTAAATAAGGAATGTAACTGCAATCCATCTTCTAATAAGTTATCTCTTCCTTCTTTTGTACGCTCAATGACACCTAGCACATGTTTCACATTCGCACCTAATTCCCTCAAATCTTTCATGCTTAATAATATTTGACCACCTGTCGTGATAACATCTTCAACAACACAAACATTTTTCCCAGTAATATCAACGCCTTCTGCTAGCTTACATGTACCGTACTTCTTCGCTTCTTTTCTTACAAATACAACCGGTATACCTGTTTGTAAAGATAATGCTGTCGCTACTGGAATTCCTCCCATCTCTAACCCTGCTAACACTTCTGTTTCAGGAGGAATATGCTCTTTCAATTGCTTTACGATTTCTAATAACAGTACTGGATTAGATTCGAATAAGTACTTATCAAAGTATTGATTTGATACTTGTCCTGAACGAAGCTTAAATGTTCCTGTTAAACGCGACGTATTGTAAATTTCCTTTGCTAATTCCCATTTCTCCATTGTATCTCTCCCCTTCATGCACAAATTAACTCATTCTATCACACTTGCAATTTTTTGTATATTCTTAAAAATACAAATAAAAGAGCCCATTCCTAAGAATCGGCTCTTCCTATTAATTCATTACTAACTCAGCTGCAAGCTTTTTTTTTAACTTGTCTAACATATCCGTTGTCATTTTGTCTAAATCGTATTCTGCTTTAAAGCCCCACTCTTTCATTGCTGCTGTTGCATCAATAGAGTTTGGCCAGCTATCAGCGATTGTTTGACGAGCAGGATCTACAGCGTAATCCATTGTAAACGTCGGAATGTGTTTACGAATTGATGCTGCAATTTGCTCTGGCTCGAAGCTCATTGCTGTAATGTTGAACGCATTTCTATGCACAAGTTTACTTGGATCAGCTTCCATTAATGAAATGATCGCTTGTAAAGCATCTGGCATATACATCATATCCATGTATGTTCCTTCTGCAATGTATGAGGTGTATGTGCCTTTTTTAATCGCCTCATAATAAATTTCAACTGCATAGTCAGTTGTTCCGCCTCCTGGAGGAGCTACGTAAGAAATTAAGCCTGGGAAACGTACACCGCGCGTATCAACGCCAAACTTTTGATGATAATAATCACATAGTAATTCTCCTGCTACTTTGTTTACCCCATACATCGTAGTAGGACGCTGAATTGTATCTTGTGGCGTATTATCTTTCGGCGTTGATGGACCGAATGCACCGATAGAACTTGGCGTGAAAAACTTACAGTTTAATTCACGAGCTGCTTCTAATGCATTTACAAGTCCACCCATATTTAAATTCCAAGCAAATAACGGATTTTTTTCTGCTGTTGCTGAAAGTAAAGCTGCTAAATGAATAATTGTATCTACTTCATTACGCTTTGCAATATCATGTAATTTTTGTCCATCTGTTACATCTAACGTTTCAAATGGACCAGACGTTACTACTTCACTATCTGTTTCACGAATATCAGTTGCAATAACGTTCGATGCACCGTATACATCACGAAGTTTCATTACTAGTTCAGAACCAATTTGCCCTAAAGAACCGGTTACTAGAATTTTTTTCATTTTCCCCACTCCTCATTTGCAAGCTATTCAAAAGATGTCGTTACTTAAATGATGCCCATTTCTTTCCCTACTTTTTCATACTTACGAATTGCTTCATCTAACATTTCTTTCGTATGAGCTGCTGTAGGCATATTACGAACGCGACCCATTCCTTTTGCTACAGTTGGGAACACGATAGATTTTGCGTAAACGCCTTCTTCATTTAGACGTTTACTAAATTCTTGTGTTAATACTTCGTCACCAATAATACAAGGTGTAATTGGCGTTTCACTTTCTCCGATATTAAAGCCAAGTTCTTTTAACCCTTGTTTTAAATAGCGACCATTTTCCCATAAACGATCGTGCAACTCTGTGCTTTCCATTAAGATTTCAATTGATCTCATGCAAGCTGCTGCATCAGCTGGTGTTAATGCTGTAGAGAATAAGAATGGACGTGAACGAACTTTTAACCAGTCAATTAAGTTTTGTTTCCCTGCTACATATCCACCAATTACCCCAATTGCTTTTGATAATGTACCAATTTGGAAATCAACTTTATCAGATAGACCGAAATGCTTTACAGTTCCTGCACCTTTTCCAAGTACACCTGAACCGTGTGCATCGTCTACATATGTCATTAAATCTAATTCTTCTGCAATCTCAACAATCTCTGGTAATTTTGCAACATCTCCATCCATTGAAAAGACACCGTCTGTAATTACCATTAATTTATTGTAAAGACCTGATTCTTTCGCCGCGATTGCTTTTTGGCGTAAATCTTCCATATCAGAATGTTTATAAACGATGATTTTCGCTCTTGATAGACGACTACCATCAATGATAGAAGCATGGTTTAATTCGTCTGAAAGAATCGCATCATTTTTATCCATAACGGCTGAAATCGCTGCCATATTACAGTTAAATCCTGATTGGTAAGCAATTGCTGCTTCTGTATGTTTAAACTTTGCAATTGTTTCTTCTAATTTAATATGCAAATCTAAAGTACCGTTAATTGTACGAACAGCTCCTGCTCCAACGCCGTACTTATGAATAGCACCAATTGCTGCTTCTTGCAAACGGCTATCTGTTGCTAATCCAAGATAGTTGTTTGAAGATAAGTTAATATATTCTTTTCCGCCAATTGTAATGATCGGTCCATTTGAACTCTCAAGCGGATCAATTACGTTATAAAGCCCCTTTGATTTTAAATCCTCTAAATTTTCTTCTAAAAATTTCGCAAGTGTTTTACTAGACATTGTGAAGCCTCCCATCGTTCATGTAAGCGAATTATTGTCTTAATAGTTCTAATAATCCCTCTACTAGCTTAACACGTTTTCAGAATTTATTATAGAAAAATAGTTTAAAGTAACCGCTTACAATTCTAGATTATATATGATTCATTACAAGAAATCTATCATTTACTTTTCATATTTGGTAGAATAAAAAAAATATTTAAGGGGGCTTCAATCATGGCATTTACTGAATCTGATGTATATAATAACGAAGCATTTTTTGAACAATATATGAAACGAAGATACCGAGAAAATAGCCCAAATGAATCACTTGAAAAACCAGCCTTCTTTCAACTCATTGGTGATGTGAAAGGAAAGAAAATCCTCGATTTAGGCTGCGGTGACGCCAAGTTTGGCGAGGAATTATTAGAGAATGGCTGCCACTCTTACACTGGTATTGAAGGCTCCGAACTTATGTATGAAAAAGCTAAAAAACAGCTAGAAAATAAAAATGGAACCGTCCATTGTTTAAACCTCAAAGACTACACATACCCTCCTTCTACTTTTGATTTAGTAACGTCTAGACTCGCCTTACATTATATTGAACATCTTCCTATCATTTTTCAAAATGTTTACGAAGCTTTAAAAACAAATGGAACCTTTACTTTTAGTGTTCAACACCCTGTTATTACTTCTTCATTTGAAAGCTTGCAAACGAGCGGGAAAAGAACGAGCTGGCTCGTCGATGATTATTTTAAAATGGGAAAACGCGTTGAGCCTTGGATTGATCAAGAAGTTATTAAATATCATCGTACAACGGAAGAATATTTCTCATTATTACAACATGCTGGATTTACGATTACAAATCTAAAAGAAGCTACACCCAATCAAACTTATTTTCAGAGTGAAGAAGAATATGAACGTCGGTTACGTATGCCCCTCTTCCTCTTATTCTCTTGTCGAAAATAAAAAGACGATGAATTCTCATCGTCTTTTTTCATTATCTCATTGCCTGAGCAACCTCTTTACGTACACGTCTACCTTTTCCATGCGGGATACAAAGTGGTGTCCCAAATAACGGATCCGTACTGATTTGACACTCCATCCGGAATACATCACGTACTAGCTTCTCATCTACTACTTCTTCCGGCTTACCTTGTGCATATATTTGTTTATCTTGAATAGCTACAATATTGTCTGCATAGCGGCATGCTAAATTTAAATCGTGTAATACCATAACAATTGTTCTTTGTTCTGTTTCATTTAATTCGAATAATAAATCTAGCACTTCAATTTGGTGAGTCATATCTAAATATGTAGTAGGCTCATCCAGTAAAATAATATCTGTATCTTGTGCAAGCGTCATTGCAATCCAAGCACGTTGACGTTGTCCACCTGAAAGAGCATGAACATCACGCTCAGCAAATTCTGTCATACCCGTTGCCGCAAGCGCTTTTTGTACCATTTCCTCATCTTTTTCTGACCATTGCTTCAGCCACGTTTGATATGGATAACGCCCTTGCTTTACAAGTTGCAATACTGTAAGCCCTTCTGGCGCTTGCGGTCCTTGCGGTAAAATTGCCATTTGACGAGCGATTTGCTTCGTTTGCATACTTTGAATCGCTTGATTATCTAACAAAATGTCACCAGTTGTTGGCTTTAATAATCTAGCTAGTGAACGTAATAAAGTTGATTTCCCGCAACCGTTAGAACCAATAAAGATTGTAATTTCGCCTTTTGGAATTTCTAAATTCAACTCATCAATAATAATTGTTTCACCATAAGACAGCGTCAAACGTTTCGTCTCCAATGCTTTTTGCATATTCATCTCCCTTTATGAATTCCGACTTTTATAAAGTAAATAAATAAAATAAGGTGCGCCAATTGCTGATGTAAATACCCCTGCTGGAATTTCAAGTGGTGTGAAAACTGTACGTCCAATTAAATCTGCAGCAAGTACTAAAATTGCACCGACAATAGCCGCAACTGGGAGTAATGCACCGTATAAAGAACCAACTAGTCTTCGTGAAATATGAGGTGCCATTAAACCGACAAATCCAATTCCTCCGGCGAAGGCAACCGCGCCACCAATTAAAGCTGTACTAAGTAGTAACATAAATACGCGTGACTTCGTTAAAGGAACACCCAGTCCTACCGCAATATCATCCCCTAACTCTTGCGCGTTTAAATGTCTAGCAGCTATAAATGATATTACCGTTAAAATGAGAACCCACGGTGCAAGCACCATAACGTTTTGCCATGAAGAACCGTAAACAGTACCTGTAATCCATACATTCGCTTGGCTCGCTTGATAAATTGGCGCTAACAACATAAACAAAGTCGTTGCCGCTTTCGTTAATGCCCAAAACCCAACACCAATTAAAACAAGACTAATCGGTGATAATCCGTCATTTCTCCATGCAAATAAATATACAAAAAGCGCTACAATCGTTGCCCCAACAAATGCTGCTAACGGCATATAATGAATGCTTACAGTTAGCGCATTATTTTTATCACTAAATATAGCTAAAAATAATACAACTGCAACACTTGCACCACCTGTAATCCCAATGATATCAGGAGAAGCAAGTGGATTTCGAACGAGACCTTGTAAAATACATCCTGCTACAGCAAGCGCAATTCCTACAAGGATAGCAATCAAAATACGCGGCATACGAAACTTATTTACAACCATATTTGACATTGCATCGCCATTTCCAGTAATTGCTTGCCATACATCATAAGGAGCAATTTTCATGTCTCCCATACCTGCACTCGCAAAAAATAATCCTATTAAAATAACTAGTAAACTGAATAAGACGAGACAAGCTCGTTTATACATTAAAAACGAGAGCCCGCCTTTTCCTATACGAAACGGAATATACTTCTTCATTTGCTAAGCCCTCTCTTACGTGCAATATAAATAAAGAATGGTGCCCCGATAAATGCTGTCATAACCCCTACTGGTACTTCTTGTGGCATAATGACATATCTTGCTGCTATATCAGCTAAGATTAATAGTATTGCACCTAACAATCCGCTATACGGTACTCTCCACCTGTGATCTACTCCAACAAGAAACCTGGCAAAATGCGGAGTAACAATACCAATAAATCCAATCGGACCAGCGACCGCAACTGAGCCACCAGACAGCAGGACAATAATAAATAGTACGAATGATTTCATTAAAATTGTTCGTTGTCCAAGTCCTTTTGCAACGTCTTCCCCCATCATTAATGTATTCACTTTCCCTGCCATCATAAGAGATGCGATCCAACCTACTAATAAGTACGGGAATACAGATTGTAAAATTTCTAACTTTCTTCCTTGCACAGATCCGGCAAGCCAAAATAATACCTCTTCAAGCGCTTTTTCATTTAAAACAAGTAATCCTTGTGTTAATGATGAAAATAACGCACTAATTGCGACCCCTGCTAACGTTAACTTAAGAGGCGTTGTCCCTTCTTTTCCTAAAGAACTAGAAGCAAATACAAGTACAGCTGCAACTGCTGCCCCTAAAAAGGCAATCCACGTGAAAGCTGATAATGATGTCACGGAAAAAATAACAATTGCTACAACTATGAAGAAAGCAGCACCTGAATTTAATCCAATAAAATCTGGAGAAGCAAGTGGATTCTTCGTTAAAGTTTGCATAAGACAACCAGCAATGGCTAAACTAGCACCAACACTAGCTGCAATTAGTGCCCTTGGTAGACGCACATTTTGAATAATAATATGTTCATTGGAACCATTAAAATGGAAAAAAGCATCTAACGCTAATTTCCAACTCGTATTTGTATATCCGAAAATAATACTTGCCCAAATACAAATAATGACTGCAATGATTCCAACAAATAATCCAATCCATTTTGCTCGATTTGTTTTTAATAACATGCAGCGTTTCCCCTTCAATGTATAATGATACGTTGTAAGTGTATTTCAACTTAATTCTTTAG
>Ga0256786_1001162_pt1 | contig 11124 bp, 9 predicted proteins | sample MC6MC0937MT_FD_186053 | JGI IMG/M metagenome (GOLD analysis project Ga0256786, IMG submission 186053) | Metatranscriptome of enriched soil aggregate microbial communities from Iowa State University, Ames, United States - MC6-MC0937-MT... | ecosystem: Environmental > Terrestrial > Soil >...
AGTGAGCGCGAAAGGATTCGAACCTTTGACCGTCTGCTTAGAAGGCAGATGCTCTATCCAGCTGAGCTACGCACCCATTTTGCAATTTTTAAGAAATTACTGAAAACTTTTTAAGTGGTAGTATCTGAATTTGACCGTTCCGAGAATCGGAATGCTCTATCCAGCTGAGCTACGCACCCATTTTGCAATTTTTAAGAAATTACTGAAAACTTTTAAGTGATAGTATCTAAATTTCACCGTTCCGAGAATCGGAATGCTCTATCCAGCTGAGCTACGCACCCATTTGTAATTTTGAGAAAATTACCGAAAACTGTCGGGGCGGCAGGATTCGAACCTGCGACCTCCTGGTCCCAAACCAGGCGCGATGACCGGACTACGCTACGCCCCGAAAGAAATAAATGCGGAGGGTAAGGGATTCGAACCCTTGCGACACTTTCGCGTCGACAGTTTAGCAAACTGCTCCGTTAACCACTCCGGCAACCCTCCTTTTTATTTATATTTTAAAGATCTTTGTTCTGTTATTGCGAGTGCAAATATAGAATAGATTTCTTTATTTACCAAATAAAATTCAAGAAAAAATTACGTATTTTTACGCTAATAAACGATTAAAAAAGTAAACTAATGCGTAAGACATTATATATCATCGGCTTAAGCACGTTGGTTTTTTCGTGTACCTCACAAAAAAATATTAAAAAAACTACGTACCGACCTAAAACAGTGACTTCACAGCCAAAATCTGTAACAAAAACCGACTCTGTAGAAAAACCTAAACCTAAAATTACAAATGAGCACGGCGTAGAATTTTTCACAACAAATATTGCTGATGCTACAAAGAATGACAATACGATTAGCTACGGTTCAATTGTATCAGCAAAACCAGCAGGTTACAAAGTAGTGAAAACGCATTTTCCTGCGATTGCTCAAAATTTTAGACAGAAATATCTGATCTTACATTATACAGTTTTACCTGATGATAAATCTGTTGAAGTTCTTACGCAGCAATCGGTAAGCGCACATTATCTTGTAAATAATCTTGGAGATAACGAAATTTATCAATTGGTGGATGAAAACAAACGATCTTATCATGCAGGAGTAAGTGCATGGCGTTCAGACAAAAATCTTAACGACACTTCCATAGGAATTGAAATTGTAAATATGGGATACACTGCAGATGCAACTGGTGCGAAAATTTTCCAGCCTTTCAGTGATGAGCAGGTAAAAAAGGTGGCAGCTTTAGCAAAAGATATTGTTACAAGATACCAAATTCCTGCAACGAATGTTTTGGCGCATTCGGATATTGCCCCGACAAGAAAACAGGATCCAGGCCCGCTTTTTCCATGGAAAAAATTATATGATGAATATCAAATAGGAATGTGGTATGATGAAGCAGCAAAACAAACTCTTCTTACCACTGCACAAACCGATATTTCTACAAGATATAATGAGCCGGCATTTATATTTTTAGCTCAGACTGCTTTGCAAAAGTTTGGTTATGACATTCAGCCGAGTGGAAAATGGGATGATGTTACCAAAAAAACTATTGAAGCACTGCAGTATCATTTCCGACCACAAAATTATGACGGGATTATGGATGCCGAAACTTGGGCAATTCTTCAGGCTTTAAATCAAAAATATTCTAAGTAAGGTTAATATTGAGGGTGAAAATTTAAATATTGTACGTAATTTTCAATCTCAATCTTAGCCTAATACTCAACCTTATTTTATGGAAAATTTCAGAAAAGAAAGTGATCTTCTAGGAGAATTAAACGTTCCGATCAATGCTTATTACGGAGTTCAGACGCAAAGAGCGATTGACAATTTCAAAATTTCAGGACAGCTTTTGTCGTCATATCCTGAATTTATCAAAGGTTTGGCTTTTGTAAAAAAAGCAGCAGCAAAAACGAATTATGAGCTTGGACTTTTAGATGAAGATTTATATTTTAAAATTGCAGAAACCTGCGATGAAATATTATTAGGAAAACTGCACGAACAGTTTCCTGTAGATATGATTCAGGGAGGGGCAGGAACTTCTATTAACATGAATGCCAATGAAGTGATTGCCAATCGTGTTTTAGAAAAATTAGGAAAAAATAAAGGTGAATATGAATTTTGTTCACCAAATGATCATATCAATCTTTCACAGTCTACCAATGACGCTTATCCAACTGCAATCAAGATGGGGCTGTTGCAAATGAACGCTACTCTTGTTCAAAAGCTTGAAAGTATTGTTGTCGCTTTTCGTGAGAAAGGAAAACAGTTTCATGATGTAATCAAAATGGGGCGAACTCAGCTTCAGGATGCAGTTCCGATGACAATGGGACAGGAGTTTGAGGCATTTGCCGCAACCTTAGAAGAAGATATTTCAAAATTAAATAATAACGCCAATCTTTTTGTCGAGGTTAATATGGGTGCAACGGCGATCGGAACAGGAATTAATGCTCCTGTAGGCTACGCAACGCTTTGTGCTAAAAATTTAGCTGAAATTACCGGTTATCCTGTTGTATCCGCACCGGATTTGGTCGAGGCAACGCCTGATACGGGGTCTTATGTGATTTATTCATCAGCAATGAAACGTCTTGCCGTGAAACTTTCAAAAATCTGTAACGATTTAAGATTGCTTTCTTCAGGTCCAAGAGCGGGATTGTCTGAAATCAATCTTCCGCCAATGCAGCCCGGTTCTTCGATAATGCCTGGAAAAGTAAATCCTGTAATTCCGGAAGTTGTAAATCAGGTTTGTTTTAAAGTAATCGGAAATGATCTTACCGTAACTTTCGCCGCAGAAGCAGGCCAATTGCAGCTGAATGTAATGGAACCTGTGCTTTCTCATGCCATTATGGAAAACATTCATTTCCTTTGCAATGCATTAGATACCCTTCGTGACAAGTGTGTTGTCGGAATTACCGCCAATAAAGAGGTTTGTCTAAATATGGTAAAACACAGCATCGGAATTGTAACCGCTCTGAACCCTTACATCGGATATAAGCAGTCTACAAAAATTGCTAAAGAGGCTTTAGAGACGGGGAAAAGTGTTTATAATTTAGTTCTTGAACAAAGTTTGCTTTCACAGGAAAAATTAGACGAAATTTTAGATCCTGTAAACATGCTTAAACCGCATAATAAATAATATTAATGGATATTCATAAGCGATAATTGACGTACTTTTGCAGTTGTCAATTATCGCTATATATTTTTAAACTGATTCAGCTTGAAATTTCTAATCATTATTCCTGCGCACAACGAAGAAAATAATCTTCCATTTACTTTAGATTCTTTACAGCAGCAAAGTTTTAAGGATTTTAAAGTTGTCGTTGTAAACGATGGCTCGACTGACGGAACTTCTGAAGTGATCAAAAAATATACTGAAAGCGATTCCAGATTTGAAACTATTAATTTGCAAAAATCAGCTCATCAACCGGGCTCAAAAGTTGTTGCAGCATTCAAAAAAGGATTACAAACGCAGGATATTAATGAATTTGATATTATCTGTAAATTCGATTCGGATATTATTTTAAATGAAAACTATCTTCAGATCGTTGCGAATGCTTTTGTAGAAAATCCGGATTACGGTTTGGTTGGCGGACTTTTATATGTCGAAAAAAACAGCGAATGGGTTTATGAAGGGAATTCCAATAAACATCATGTTCGCGGCCCGATGAAAGCATACAGAAAAGAATGTTTTTTACAAATGGGCGGTTTGCGTGAAACTTTGGGTTGGGATAATATCGATGCAATTTTACTGCAAAATTTAGGCTGGAAAGAAATAGTTTTGCCCGAATTGCACGTTAAATTAATTAAAGTAAAAGGGGCAGATTATACAATAAAACCAGCAGATTATTACGGAAGATATTTTTATTTTTTAGGTTTAAACCGATTCTTAACCTATGTTGCATCTGCAAAAGAAGCCATGAAAATAAAATCGCCTTCATTTCTGTTTCAGATTATCAGTTCGTATGAAAAATGCAAATCTCAAAATCTTGAGCTGAAAATTTCAAAAGATGAACAAAAAGTAATTAATCAGCAACGTTGGAATCAGTTTAAAAAGAAGTGGTTTAAAATGTGATTCTTTTGATTCAATAGAAATGGGCTTTAGCCTATTTACAAAAACAAGAATTTTCCATTGGCTTTAGCCAAAATATATAACTCAGAAAAATTGAAAAAAATAGCCTACATAGAAATCGATACGCATGCGGAAATTGCTGCAGATTTTTTGGATTTAATGAAAGATTCAAAAGCGTTTTCTGTAGATTATTATTTTTCTGAAAAGATTAAAAAACAAATTCAAGGGAGTTCTGAAAACATTTTTTTGTCAGATAGCTCAATGATTTTGGATCAGTTGCAGGCAAAGAACTATGATTTAATCATTATCGGAACCGTACATCGTTATTTCAATACTTTTCTGAATGTCACTCAGAAATACAAAACGGCGGTGATTGTTCATAATCTTAATTTTTCGAAAGCTTCGCAATTAGACTTAATTAAAAATATTTTCAAGGAAGATATTATTTATCGACTGAAATTGTGGTGGAAAGAAGGATTATTTAATGCTTCAAAAGTTTATAAAAAAGCTAACCAATTATTGGTTTTGGATCAAACTTTTTCATCTTCAGAATATCAGTTTTTACCACTTTTTTATACTAAAGATTTTTACCAGAATAAAAATGAATTTTTAACAATAGTCATTCCGGGTGGAGTTTCTCAAAAAAGACGTGATTATCAACATGTTTTAAATGTTATTCAGAATTCCGAAAAATCAAAAAAAATAGAATTTGTACTTCTTGGAAAAGCAAAAGGAGAGGAGCTTGAAAGCATAGAAAAAGTTGCAGAGAAATTTAATGTTACATATTTTACTGAGAGAGTTTCTCAGAAAGATTTTGAAATCTGGATGAAAAAAGCTGATGTTCTTTGGTGTCCGATTCAGCAGAAAACACGGTTTTTCAGTCAGGAAGAAATCTATGGTAAAACAAAAATGACAGGAAATATCGGTGATGCCATTAAGTTTGGTAAAATGGCTGTTTTTCCGAAAAATTATTCTTCAAATCTTGGCTTTATTATTCAGGAAAAAGAAAATATCATTCAGCAATTTGATGAATTAAAAAACTTGAAATATGATTTTCAGCAGGATTATAATAAAGAAATTGTTATCAGAAATTTAGAAAATCTTCTGTTTAGACTTATTTAAATTTCAGGATACTTTTGATGAAATTTCTATTGATATACTGCTCAATCGGGAATATTTTGGTGAAATGATTTCCAATAAAAATCAATAATAAAACAACTGCTGGTTTGTAGACCAAATTGATGAAATTATTCTCGAAAACCGGCAGCACAATCGCAACCGTAATCGCCAAAGTACAGATGATCGATACAAAAATCATTTCAATCGAAAAAGGTGAAACTTTAAACATAAAATAATTGAAGATCACTTTTATCAAATTATAAGTTGTCACAGAAATTGCTGTCGATAAGGCAATTCCAATCAATGAAAGGTCGGTATAATGAATGAAATACCAGTTTAGCCCAATCGTTAATCCTGCCAACAAAAGCATCACAATAATATTGAATCGGTAGTATTTTGAAAGTGAAATAATGTTTCCGTTAAATCCTGTAGCTAGATCCATCAGAACTGCAGAACCCCAAATCCAGATGACCGGTTCGTACATTCTCAGCATATCTCCTTTATTAGGCATAAAATGAGTTAAATATGGGAATCCTACCATGATACAGCCAAACAAGACAGCACCAAGAAAATAAATGGTTAATGACGTTTTTTTATGAAATCTGTCGAGTTCCAGCATGTCTCCGTCGGCTAAATTTTTTCTGATGATCGGTGCGGAAATATTAAATAAACCCAGTTGCGGAATAGAAATCAAAGAAATAAGAGCCAATAAAATACTGTAAATCGCAATCTCCTCCTCACCAATAAATTCACCGATCATATAGTTGTTGATCGCCATATGATTTCCAAAAGTTCCCAGAAATCCGAAGAAGCTGTAAGCTGCAAATTCTTTATAAAAATCATCTTTTTTAAAATAATCTCTACTAAAATCAAAGCTTATTTTTTCAAGTTTGTTGGTATAATAAATATATCCTGAAAGCATCAGGGCAAACATTCCAAAGAAAAAAGCGAGTGCAATCTGTTCCGAAAACTGAAAGTAAAAGAAAAGGCAAAACGAACCTAAATTAGCCAGTTTAGGCAAAAGGTTATCAAAAATATTAGAAACAACAATTCTTTTGTAATTTGAAATGTATTTATTGAAAATGGCACACAATGAAAGTGTGAGAACAAGAGGGAGAATATATTTTTTGCTCTCCCAGATTTTCATTTTTGTAAAGTCGGGAAAGAAAGTAGGAATTAGAAAAAAAATGAGCAGGAAAACAATAAAATTAAAAAAAACCAAAGCTAACGAAAGCGACAGCATATTCTGATGTTTGTCCTCGTCATGGGCTCTCCCAAAAAACTTCACGTTGGAATAAGAAATTCCTAAAACAACGAAAGGAACCAGCATTTCCGCAGCTGACATAATGTATCGCAAAGTTCCGTAAAAAAACAGATCATTCGTAAAAATGAAAATGGAGAACATCCCGATCAGGGTTGCCGTATAACCAATAAGTGAATACTTAAAACCCTGCCTTGCAACTACACTCATACTTAGATTTTAGAAATTTTTAGGAATGAAAATAATATTGTTGATGTAGTCGGTTTTGTTTTTTTCGTCGCTGATGTTATTAATTAAGATCTCTTCGGTGAGTTTTTCGAGAGTAAATGTTTTTCTGTTTAAATAATGGGCTTCAAAACCCCAGTTTTCCACTTCGGAAATTTCGTTCCAGATGGGTTGTTCGTGGTGTCTTTGTTCCATTTCAACCATCAAAGTCGGTCTGAACTGCTGTATTGTGCTTTTTCCACCAAAAAGGGTTTTCATTTCGTTTCCTTCCACGTCAATTTTAATGAAATCAATTTTTTGGATGTTTTTTGATTTCGCCCAATCATCCAGTTTTACGACTTCTACAGTCTCGGTGTAACTTCTTTCTTCTCCTTTTTCTTTATATTCCGTATTTAGTGTTCCTCTTGAAGCAACCATTTTTCCTTTGATGATCGGAACTTTAAATTGTGCCGTTGTATTTTCGTCGGAAAGTGCCACAGAAGAAATGTTCATCAACGGAAAAAGTCTTTTCAGTCTGATGTTTAATTTTTTATTAGGCTCAAAAGCATAAATGCTCTTGTGATTCAGCTTGGTTTCAAACTGATACAGAAAAGTTCCTACATTGGCGCCAATATCGAAAATGACAGCGTCGTTTTGTAAATATTCTTTAATCCAAACCAGCTCCGGCTCAACATTTCGTCCTGAAAAGTTTTCTTTTGTAAGGTTTTTTAAATTTTTAAAATACCTCTGTTTATAAAAACCCGGACTAATGTACTGTAGTTTTTCGGCTAATTGCTGGTATAAAGACATGGTGTGAATATTTGAAGGCCAACAAAGGTAATGAAAAATGTTAAATTGATGTTAAAAAATGATATTTATAACGAATTGATTATCAATAGTTATTTGGTTAATGTCTAATTTTGAGTATTTAAAATTGGGGTATCCAGAAAATCATTCAGAGGTTTTGCTGCTTCAAAGATTTTTGCAACACTTTTTACTGCATTTTTATCAGAAAGTTCTTTATTGGTGATGTTATGAACACCAATGTAACTTTTCAGTTTTAAATATTCTGCCATTGGATCTTCTTTTTCAAAACCTTGCGGAACATTTTTTAGTTTATTCTCATCGTCAAGTTCTCCGTAATATTTTTTGAAATCTTTATCTTCAATTGTCTTCAGGAAATCATCTTTAAATAAAGAAATTTCTTTTCTGATTTGTTTTAAAATAGGGGAGTCGGGTAAATAAATTCCGCTTGCTAAAAAAGATTTTCCGGATTCAACGTGTAAGTAAAATCCTGATTTTGAATTCATTTTTCCCATTCCCAAAGAAGCCCCGAAATAGGTTTTGTAAGGTGTTTTGTCTTTTGAAAATCGGGTGTCACGGTAAATTCTGAGTAATGATTTTTTGGCATCCAGTTTTAATAGATCTTCATCAAATTTTCCCATTTCGGAAATGAGTTCTTCTACAAAGTCCTGAAAATCTGTCTGTGCTTCAGTGAAAATATTTTTGTTTTCATTAAACCATTCACGGTTGTTGTTTTTTTCAATAAGATTAAGAAAATCAAAAACTTTTGCAGAAAGATGAGATGCCATAATTTATATTTTTATCAAATGTAAATAATTATATTGAAAAGAAAATAGTAGAAATTTTTCAATGATCCATAATGATAAGTATTAAAATTGTATAATTCTATAATGACAATTATTGTTGAAAAATTTTTAAATTAAAAATAAAAAAGATGTAGTTTTTTTGATTAAATATAAAAATGATTAGGGTTTTCTAAAATAAAATTATCAATTCGTTAATATTATATAATTTAATATTCAAATAAAAATTGTATCTTTGCAAAAATTTTATAATATTTAATGAATTTATTTACGGAAACCAATTTAAGTCCTGACATTCTTAAGGCAATTGGCGAACTGGGTTACGAAAGCCCGACAGAAATCCAAAAACAGACTATCCCTTTTATTCTTTCAGATATTCGCGATCTAATCGCACTTGCGCAGACAGGGACAGGCAAAACAGCAGCGTTTTCGCTTCCGATTTTGGATATGATTGACGATACGAGTCGCAAAATCCAACTTTTGGTGCTTTGTCCGACACGAGAATTATGTCTTCAGATTACAAAAGACATCAAAAATTATTCAAAATACATGCAGAACATCAAGACTACAGCAGTTTATGGTGGAAGCAGTATTATGGATCAGATGCGTTCTTTAAAGGAAAAACCGCAGATTATTGTAGGAACTCCGGGAAGAGTGATCGATTTGATCAACAGAAAAGCATTAGACTTTTCAGCAATTCACTGGTTGGTTCTAGACGAAGCAGATGAAATGCTTTCAATGGGTTTCAAAGACGAGTTGGAAACAATTATGAGTACTACTCCTGAAACCAAGCAAACTTTCCTTTTCTCTGCTACAATGAGCAAAGAAGTAGAAAGAATTTCTAAAAATTATCTTACAAAACCTCACCGTATTTCTGTTGGTTCTATTAACGAAGTTAAAAAGAACATCAAACACGAATATTATGTGGCAGGTTACCGTCAGAAAAAAGAGGCTTTGAAGAGATTGATCGATTCGAATCCTAATCAATATTCAATTATTTTCTGCCGTACAAGAATGGAAACTCAGGAAGTTGCTGATTTCCTGATGCAGAATGGTTATGCAGCAGATGCACTTCATGGTGATCTTTCTCAGGCGCAGAGAGATACGGTAATGAAGAAGTTCAGACTGAAAAACATCGATATTTTGGTGGCAACAGACGTTGCGGCGAGAGGTTTGGATGTAAATTCACTGACTCACGTTGTACATTATTCTTTACCGGATGATCCTGAAGTATTCGTTCACAGAAGTGGTAGAACAGGTAGAGCTGGAAAAGATGGTATTTCTATTTCTTTGATTAAACCTGAAGAAAGCAGAAAGCTGAAGCAGATAAAATCGACAACTAAAATTGAGATTAATGAAGCTAGAATTCCTACCGGAGAAGATATTATTAAAGCTCAGGTTGGAGGTGTTTTCGAAAGTCTTTTTGAAGTTCATGAAGATTTCTTTGAATTTGATGATTCTTTGATTCCTGATTTATCAGAATTTACCAAAGAAGAATTGGTGCACAAATTACTTCAGTTCCAATTGAAAGATCTTGCTTTGTATTATAAAGACAGACATGATCTTCTGGAGCAGAAAATGAGCAGCAGAGATGATGACAGAGGTGGAAGAGGAGACAGAAGAGATCGAGACAGAGGTAGAGACCGTGACCGTGACAGAGGGCCAAGAGGTGATCGTGACGGTAGAGGTGAGAGAGGCAGAAGCGATCGTGGTGGTAAGCCAAGACAAAGAGATGAAAATATGACGAGATTTTTCTTTAATCTTGGTAAAAAAGACCAATTGAAGAAACTTGACGTTTTAGAAATCATCAACAAAGCAACTTCTAGCAAAGGAAACAAGAGAGCGGAAATCGGTAATATCGAGATCCTTGAAAAATTCTCATTCTTTGAAGTTGAAAAATCGTACAAAAACGAACTTTTAGGAAATATTTCTTCAATGAAATTCAAAGGAAAAGATATGAGAGCTGAAGAAGCTAACTAATCTTCTCTTTATACCATACAACGAGCCGGCAATAATGTCGGCTTTTTTGTTTAAATGTGAACAAAAATTCCTTCAATGTGAACAAAAATTAACGCGGGAAGCTTTTTGATAAGATGCTTTTTTAGGAAATTTGCACACGAATTTATAAATACTATAAAATGGGAATTGGTAATATTTTCCACGCTTTTCAACCGAAAGATAAAATCTTCTTTGTACTTTTCGAAAAAGTTACAGATAATCTGGTTGCTATGTCTAACGATTTTAACCACGGAATCAAGGATTTCGATCTGAATGACGATTCTATGTTGAAACTGATGAGCGACTATGAGCATAAAAATGATGAACTTACTCACGAGATTTTCGTTGAATTGGGGAAAAACTTCATTACTCCTTTTGATCGTGAAGATATTCACACTTTAGCAACAGGTTTAGATGACATCGCAGATTACATCTATGCTTCTGCAAAATATATTTTCCTTTATAAGTCTCCTTTGATGAGAGCTTATGCAGATTTTTCTCTATTGATTCACAAAGCTTGTCTTGAGATTCAGAATGCGATGAAAAATCTTAAAGGGTTTAAAAACATGGAACAGGTGAAAGAAGCTTGTATCAAAGTAAACTCTATCGAAAACATTGCAGATGACCTTCTTTCAAATTCTATGGTAGAATTGTTTGAAACCAATGATGCAATCAATATCATCAAAGTTTCATCCGTATTAAATTATCTTGAAGTAGTAACCGATAAAGCAGAAGATGTTGCCAACACGATTGAGAACATCATGATTAAATACGCATAAAACAATATAACAGAAATGGAATTTCCTATTTTACTTACGGTTATTATTGCTTTAGCTTTAATCTTCGATTACATCAACGGTTTTCATGATGCGGCAAAC
>Ga0256786_1001171_pt1 | contig 11061 bp, 7 predicted proteins | sample MC6MC0937MT_FD_186053 | JGI IMG/M metagenome (GOLD analysis project Ga0256786, IMG submission 186053) | Metatranscriptome of enriched soil aggregate microbial communities from Iowa State University, Ames, United States - MC6-MC0937-MT... | ecosystem: Environmental > Terrestrial > Soil >...
CTTGAAACATTCCCTCAGTAAACTGCGGTTCAAAGCGGTCAAGCATGGCATCCTCTACCGCTGGGGTCTGGAATTTTCGAAACAACTGCCCAGCCGACTTCGCCTGTTTCTGAATTTCTGGATGTAATCCATAAAGAGGCATCGCTGAATAAGAATTCGATTCCACCAGTTTATCATTTGGAATTTTCCCCCGATGACCAAGATAGTTGTAATATAAATCCAGCGGCAGATCGAGTTCCATTCCCTGTGGACTAATCGTATCGATCGTTAAATCGTAGCCCATATATTTCACCGTTTTAGCATCCGGAACGATTGCTAAAGAATCCAATTCATGTGGAAGTTGATATCTTATTTCCACAAGAGCCTGACTAACGGGCAAAAGGCCAACTTTGGATGAATCAAGGGATTTATTTCCTTGGAACAATTGTTTAAATGAGGTTGAGAGCTGTCCTGTCTCCGATATATTGTCATCAGCAGCATCTAGCTCAAATGATGAATGTGGAACGCCAAAACGTTGTACAGCTTTAAGCGTGTTGGAATAGCTTTCAAATGCAGCTTTTAGTGTATCGGGATTAGGAATAACAAAGGCCTTATTTTGGATATCCATCTGATTCCAGTTTACCGTATCCCAATTAACATCCTTAGGATCACCTGAAGATAATCCCATGGAAAAGCTAAAATAAATGGTTTGCTCTTTGACCTTCGCTAGGGCGGTATCAATCAATTGGACCTGCTGTTTAAAAAAGTTCGCCCGATCCTGAGGGGAAAGCTTACGGATATGAGCCAGCATATCTGTCCGGCTATCGAATTGTCCAATGTCTTTTTTCCCTGTACAAGAAGCAAAAAACAAGAACAATAAAAATAGGAATGTTATTCTCATGCAATTTCTCTTTTCAAAACCTAAGTCATTTATTTCACCACATGATCAAATATCCTGCCTAAGTCGAAGAGTTTGCTTTAATTTTTAAACATTCAATAAAATTAACTGGTACATTTTACCAGCGGTATAACAATCGGGTCGTAAAAACATTGTCTTTCAGATCATCAGAAAAATTCTTCAAACTCGTCTTTTCATTGGTCACATGCTCATTATATACGGTAAGTTTTAATCTATTACTGATCTGATAAGCGACGCCATAACCCAATGTACTAAATTTAACATCGCCGTCAGCAGTAAAATTATCAGGCATTCCTATGGTCATGCCACTTGCCTTAGTATTGGGGTCATACACATCGTAAGCCAATAAAGCTGTAACACCCGTTTTTGCGATTTCTTGGGTAAGCCAAAGATAATAACCGTTAAATTTCCGTTGATATAAATCCGTCGCCGGTTGTGTCGTAAAACTTCTGCTCGCGTAAGGGCCTTTGATATCCGCGCCTCCTGCGACACCAGGCTGATCACCAGCCACATATTCCGTCTTGAAGCTGGATTTCCCAAAGCTATTGTCCAGTTCGATCTGTAAGTTTGCACCATAGTAGTTTCGACCAATGCCTTTTCCTTCATTATCATCACTGGTATGCGCAGTATAACCATTAGCGATAGCAGTGTAGTATGTTTTGGTGTCGTTGCGGACAGAACCTTTATAGAAGGAACCACCAAATCCGAGGTGCAATCTTTTATCTGCAAGGCTATCGAATTTAAATCCCAGGTTACCGATCAGATCTTTTTTGGAATCGTAGTCTTTGGCTGAGTGGCCGCTTCCGTTTACAAGAGCCAAGTCCAGATTGAGGAATTTCATTTTGCCTCCAGGGTGATAACTAACCATTCCGCCAAGGTCACGTTCACGTGGCATTAGGGTTTGAAAAACGCGTGCTCGTTCGGGGAAATCACGATAGCCAGAAGAATACACAATTGAGTATCCAAATGGTCTGTTGAAGAGACCGGCCGTCAGGCTCAAGCCTTTCTGATCCGGGTGACGCAATTGGATAAAAGCATCCATTAACTGTACACCATCCTGAGTCGCATCGATCTGGAATACAATACTTGAGTAAGTATCCACACGGTCAATCTTGAGGCGACCGCGTCGGATCATAAACCGATTGTCTGAATTCTTAGAAAAATCACCTCCCGAGAACGAAGTTATTCCCGGCGATTGAGCCTTTTGAAACTGCGTCTGAAGGTATCCTGTGATTTTGATATCATGTGGATCATAACTTGAAGGTGCATTGTTATTTTGCGCCATGGCTACCGCTGGACTTATCAGAGTTGCGAGTAAAAGTGCTTTTTTCATCGGAATAAAATAATCTCTAAAGTAGTAAATGAATTTTAAGAGTGATAAAGGGTTTTCATTAAATATCCCCTCTTTAAATACACCCTCTTTTTTCAATGCCGTAAAAATAGATTCTCAATATTAAGTTAATGTTAATAAATTGTTAGTCTATTAATTTATATACATAAAATTAATGATTTAATAATAAACAGCCTAAAAATTAAAGCCTCGACAATTGTTTCTCCTACCGCAGAAATAGCTTCATATCACCCGAAATGGCGGATCACAAATTTAAATGTAGATATATAAAGCTTGTCCGTTTCAACAACAAAGGGCTTGATAATATCAAGCCCTTTGTTGTTGAAATCTATTCTATTTTTATTATATATGAGTTCTAAACTGTTTAAGACTTAATTTAAGTGGTAAAATAACCGAAGATTTAACGGGTGCACCGTTTTTGCATGCTGGCTTCCATTTTCCCGACTTATTAAGAGCTCGTTGCGCACTTGTTAAAATGCCATAACCAGGGTCATCCCTCAATTTAATCGCCGTTATTTTTCCATCCTCTTTTACCATAAAATTTAATTCATAATCTCCAGATATTCCGGCTTTCAAAGCCTCAGGCGGATATTGGAAATTTTTATATAATTTTTCTAAAAAAAACTCCATGCCTTCGATTGGTTCAGCCTTTGTGATTTTCGTAGAATTCTCGGATTCTTTAAAACTTAATACCCGATAAGGAAAACGAACCCAAGCAGCAACTACAGTTCCATTTTTTAGAGCCGGCTCCCAATCCCCAGCCAGTTTAAGAATATCTGTCAACCGTAAAGCAATTTTATCTCCCAAATCCTGAACAATATCAATTGAATCTATTTTACCATTTTCATTTACCCGGAAATCGAGAATTACCTTCCCTGTTATATCCTTTTGTATTTCCGAGTCAGACAACTTCAGCTCATTATTGAGCTTTTTAACAAATTCTTCCTGCCCCATTTTAGGGCTAGCCTCCCTTTCCTGTCCAAATCCGTACATAAAACTAAACAGGATAATTAATGTATTTAAGAGTCTCATAAATAACATTTTATAATAACCGAATAAATATAACCAATTCTTTAATAATTATGGACTGGAAAATCTAAAAAGGCTATCTGTATAGATAGCCTTTTTCTGAAAATTCAGCTTTAAGGTCGAGCAGAATCAAACTTGATTTGAAGATCAAGTATTTCCCGTTTATTTGTTGTTTGCGCCCAGTCGAAATTTAAAGTAAAGGTTTTCGTTGCTGGATCATATTTATTCACCTTCCCAGCAATATTTCTCAAAGTTGGTCCCCCAATTGAGAACATTGTTACTTCATTCGTAGCGGGGTTTACTGTGGCACGTAGGTTATCAATCCCTCCAATACCTGAAGTTCCGCCGGCCCATCTCATATTTGTTATTTCAACAGTATTCCCATCAATGGACTTAAGTGTAACATTTGGATTTCCCGCTAAACTTCCGTTTAACGCATCTCCGGTATTTAATACGCCACCTGTATAACGTTGCACCACACCTTTCTCAACAGTATAAATTCCATCATAGAGGTTTTTGGGCACTACACCAAGTACAATAGCTCCAAAATTACCGGAAATGGTCCCTTCACTTACTGACTTGATTTTCAAGCCCAAAGCATAATTCGCTTTGAAATCAAATTTTTCTGGGAAAAACTTAATATTTAAATTACCAATTTTTTGCCCCTTAGGAATAGTAATTTCATAAGAAGATACTGCATAATTTGCAGTTTGTAATGGAACATAAGTCGCATTATTTTGACTGTTATAGGCAGTAAGAATACTATTATCCAATTCGACTGTTACCTTAACGTCCGCTTTTGGATTATACACTCCTACAATCTGAACCGGCACAGCAAAATCATTCGTTGGAACCATATCAAATGCCTGGATATAAAGTGGGTACCGACTAGATGTACCTGATGAAGGTGCAACAAAATTCTTAAACTCAACAATATTTTCTACATTTCCCGCGGCTTCTGGTCCGATGATAGCATCGTCCTTCAAACAACTTGTGAACAGAAATGGTAATACCATTACCGTTATATAATTTATAATCTTTTTCATTTCAAATCGATTTATTTTGCCCAAAATAGTTTAGAAGTATACTTATCGACTACTGGAATATTTCCACTGTTGTAACTGAATTCACTTGCTGGATAAGGTAATCTTGCAAGATTTTTATCCGGAGCTGTTGAGCGGGACTCGGTCGAAATAAAGTTATTCTTAGCATTTCCCGCAACATTTAACCCTGTGATTTTGGGATATCCTATACGACGGTATTCATTGTAAGCCTCATGACCGAACAAAAAGTTCATGGCTATATACTTCTGTGTTATAATAGCTTCTAATTTTTTATCTTTTGTTGAAGCGGCGGACCAATCAGCTAAATATTTACCTTCATTGGCAGCAACATAACTTGCTAAATAGGCACTCGCACTAGCACCATTTGCAACCGCATCAGATTCGTTCTTATTCAAATAAGTATAAGACGCTTTGATACCGTTTTCAAAATAAGTTTTTGCGTCGCCACTTAACAAGCCTTCAACAACGGCCTCCGCACCAAGAAAGTTACCTTCTGCGCCTAACATAAGTGGCTGACCTGCTGCTGGGCCTTTTATTGCACCATATCCTCGGTAGTTAGTTGCACTTATACTTTGCGATGCGGGTCTCATTACCCAAGCGGATGGGGTTACACCTACAGGAGGGTTCGTTGTATTACCAAGTTGGTTTACATTTGTTGAGATACCATTTGCAAAGAATAAGCTCGCACGGGCTTCATCAGACAATTTCGAACCATCGAAGAATGCCATAATAAATGGCGTTGGAATAAATTGTGTTCCCCAAGTTCCAACAGCAGCACCGTCCGCTCCATAGGCCCAGGTATTCCACATTGGGTTCTGTTTGCCCGCAATTTTCGTAAACCCGGGCTGAACAATAACATCATCAGTGATTACGCCAATAGGGTCAATCGTCTTGTTAGCAAAGGCTGCTTTACTACCAGCACGAAGGACCAGTCTTAATTTCAATGTATTTGCAAACTTAGCCCAGGATGTATTATCACCTTTAAAGATGACATCGGATTTTTTGAATACATCAGACGCAGCATTCGCTTTAAAATGTGCAACCGCAACATCTAGCTTTTTTGCAAGGTCTACATAAATATCACTTGCTTTATCGTATTTTGGGGTCAAAAATGCGGCGCCTTGCAATGCTTCAGAATAAGGAATATCATTATAAGTGTCAACCAAGTTAACAAAATTATAGACCATTAATACCGCAGCCGCTTGATTAAGATCTTTGTAGCTTGCATTATCTGTTGTATTTTTTACAACATAGTCTAAGTCAGTTAATGTATTATAAATTCCACTCCACAAACCACCAAAGGCACTCGTAGCATAGTCATACGTTAATATATCACCCCAACCGGACACTCCACCAGAGGTAGCATAGTATCCAACAAAACGGCCTCCATAGGTATTAAATCCCGGTACTTGTTGTGCAGTGGCCACCATTGCTTGGGGTAATACCAATTCTGGTGTCGAATAAGTAGGTGAATTGGGGTTCGTATTAATATCTAAAGCTTTTTTACAGGATTGTAATGTCTGTGCAGCAAATGCAACCGTCAATCCCAATATGACATATTTTTTTATATTTCGTTTCATGTTTAGTAAGATTAAAAAGTTAAGCTAACAGAAAACCCAAGATATCTTGATGGAGGTGTTTGACTTAACCCGGTCAAACCAATTGCATTTCCATTCGAAGATCCATTTCCGTCGGAATATTCTGGGTCAGTATAAACGTTAGTAGCTGGAGTCCATAAGAATAAATTACGGCCTTGAGCGCTTACCCGAGCTCTTTTAATTACATTTTGTCCAGCCAACCAGCTCTTTGGAATATTATACGTTACAGACATTTCACGAATCTTCCAAAATGCAGCTGACGTTACATAGGTCTCATCTATATCACGTCTTCCCGTGCCCATCGTCCAGTAATCTGCCCCACCATCATATACGGTAATATTGGTATTCGCAACATAAGATTGAGATGCATCATCCCAATAGGAAGAATTTGGAATAACAAAACGCTCTCTGTCATAACCTACCGTATTAATTCCTGAACCGGAAAAATCGAAGCTACCTGCTCCTCGATGATAGATATAGTTTCCAGTGCGGTATTCAGCGCTTGTATAGAATGTCAGATCTTTCCACGATAAACTTAAATTTAAACCGAGTGTATGCGTCGGCATAGCCGCTCCCATGTTGATTAAATTCTCTGTTTTGGTCGGGTACCCAGTAGTTTTATCAACAATAATTCGACCTTCAGGATCTCTGTTGTAACCATACCCCATAATCACAGGGAATTTTTCACCCGCTATTGCGTATGACCCCGTACTTCCGCCGTATGTTCCTAAAGCCAGTTGCGTTAAGCCAGCCCCCACCGCTTCAACTTTATTATCAATATAGGTAAAATTACCCCCCACTGTCAAATCCCAATCTTGGGTTCTAATAGGAGTTACGGTCAGTTTAGATTCGATACCTTTACCTGTGGTAATACCGGCGTTGACTAAGTAATTGCTGTAACCCGTCGCCCAAGAAATAATTGCTGGTACAGTGTTGTCAGTTGTTCTGTTGTTAAAATAAGTTGCATTGGCAGTAATCCGGTTATTCCACCACTGTGATTCGAATCCAAATTCTATCGATCGTGTCATCTCAGGTTTCAACCCGGGTTGGACAATCTGGTTTCCAATCGTAAATCCTCCCACTCCGTTGTAGGGATAGCCTGCTCCTTGACTGAAAGTTGGTACTGTGGCATAGGCACCAAAGGTAGATGTTGTCCCTACGTTGACCTGTCCTACTTTTGACCAGTTGGTAATTAATTTCAAGAAGTTCAATGGCTCAAAATCCTTCAAACCTTCAATAGCGTCGGTAGCTACAAAAGAGAGTGCGACACCAGGATAAAAGAAGGACCTATTTTCTGGATCCAGGATGGACACCCAATCATTACGTCCTGTAAGGCTCAAATACAAATAGTTTTTATAAGCAATATCAACTTTTCCGGATAAACCAAATGTACGAGCTAGATAAGAGGCTTGTCCAGCGCTTGGATTGTTCAATGAGTTACCCAAGTTATAGATATCAGGAATCACCAAACCACTTACTGAAGCGTTCATACCAGAATATTGATTCTGTAGAAATTGGAAAAGTAAAGTGTAGTCAAACTTAAAGTCACCATTGGTGTGAGTAGCATGCGAAATAAAATCCGAAGCTATGTTTGTGGTGTAATTAAAGGCATCAGTAACAGACCCAGTAATGTTATTGGCTTTATATGAGCCGTGCAAACCAGCCGCATAAGGCGTAAAGGAATATTTTCCTGTTGTATACTTATAGGATTGATTGGCCGTTGTCAAACCTACGCGACCTGTAAAATCCAACCATTCCACTGGTTTGAAACTAAGATCGACATTCCCCATAAAGTAGTCATTTCGAATGTTCTGACGATTATTGGCTGCAACGAAGTAAGGATTGTTGTAATATGCGTTATAATATCCGCTCGGGTCTGCAAAGGGATTGTTCTTCCAATCCTTATAGCTTAATAAAGGGATATGTCCAGGTTGATTCAATACAGCGTCGTATATTGAAGAATTCACCGATGTTTGATCATAACGATTTTGCGCATAGTAGGAAGAATAATTAATATTCAATTTATCATTGAGCTCTCTAGATCCATTGACACGGGCAGCAGCTCTTGTATATTTATCGCCAGGAACCGTTCCGGTGGAGTTTAGATATTGTCCAGAAAAACGAAATGAACTCTTATCAAGTTTTGATGCTACTGATAAATTCGTCATATTCGTTACTCCTGTTTCCCAAAAAGCATCCTTGTCCCCATTATAAGAGTAAGCGCCGTATTGAGTCCGTCCGTCTTCAAGCGGGTCTCCAATCAACACATTAGAGCCGTCGAATTTAGGACCATATTGTTGATTCTCATAAGGAGTAAAAATTTGAATGTATTTATCTGCTCCGGATCCAAATAATTTCTGCATTTTAGGCAGAAACACAGAATTTTCGAAGGTCGTCGTGTTATCAATTGTTACTTCTAAACCTTGAGATGAAGCACCTTTTTTTGTCTTGATGATCAAGGCACCGTTTGAAGCCTGAGACCCATAAAGTGCTGCGGCTGAAGAACCGTTTAGCACAGTAATATCTTCAACGTCATCAGGATTTAAATTTCCCAACATGGAGGAAGGAGAAATCATATTATCGATAACAATCAAAGCCTGGTTATTTCCAGTTAATGAACGCATACCGCGCAATACAACACGATAATTTGGATTGACTCCACTGCCCACACCTTGAATCGTCAAACCTGCGACTTTACCTGTCAACCCTGTGACAATATTTGTAGGTTTAGCTTGCTGCAAATCTTCCGCCTTAATAGTTGTTTGGGTAACCCCAATTGACCGGCGACTAGCTTGCAGTCCAGCTCCTGTTACAACAACTTCGTCCAATACAGAATCATTGTTACTAAGTTCTATGTTATACAAACTTGAGCTTGGTGATACTGTAATCGTTTTATCGGAGTATCCAACGGAACGAAATATTAAAATTTTGCCTGTAGGCACATTAATGGAATAATTACCGCTTGCATCGGTCTGTGTAGCTTGGTTAGTACCTTGAATAACAACGGTGACACCCGGCAACCCCTCGCCATTTGCACCAGTTACTCGTCCACTAACCTTCTTTTCTTGAGCGAATGCCACCGAAGTCAGGATAGCACCACCCAATAGAAAACTGAGTAGTTTGTGTTTCATATGTTTATGTTTAATTAAGTATGTTTACTTAGCTTTTTGGGTATAAAAATACCTTGGTTAGAATTTTACTTTTCAATAATATTAATTATTCTGTCTCTTAGCCTTTAGTTAGTTAGTTAGTTAGTTAGTTAGTTAACAACTACAGGGATGTCAACTAAAAATATATTGGCATTTAAATGTCTTTCATGATCTCCTGATCACTTAGCCGCGAATGGAGATGGCGTCCTCAAAACGTTATTAAAGTGTTAAAGTTTTGTTAAAAACAAATATAAAACTTTGTTTTATATTTGCAACAATTATATTATAAATTTCGTCATTTTTACATAACAGCAACACAATACAAAAATATAACAGACAGATTAACAAAACAATACAGAAAAATCAAAAGCAATTAATAGTCACTTATTTTACAATTCCCCCTTTCAGCCGATGTATCAAGGTCTATCCAAACGAATTAAAGTAACGTGAGCTCGGTTTAAGCAGCAAGAAATAATTGGTTATCATGCTTTTCAAACTGAATATTTAAAGATGTTAAAAAAAAGCATATGCCGCCAAGGCTCCCGAGATATTCAACAAGAAGTTGTTGACAGATCTTTTGTAATGTTCTTAATAGACAGATTGAATACTACAATGATCAATAAATATTATCAATCTGATATTAGAAAATATACTTAGGCAATGAAGTTAATAAGGTCTAATTTAATTGCGATAGAAATCAAATTGAAGTTGCTCCATTTGACTGGACATTAAGTTAAGAGAATTTAATAACTTAACAGACTTATGTCAAGAGAAAGAAAAGTTTATACCAAAGAGTTCAAACTGATGAGCGTTGAACTGAGCAACACGCGTAGCGACCTTAGCGCGCTGGCCAGGGAATTGGATATTAGCCCAGCATTATTGTATAGGTGGCGAAAGGAACATTCTGTAAAACAAGGAAGTAGTTTCTCTGGGAATGGAAAAGTTATCTTGAGTGAGAGTGAACAGGAGTTAGCACGATTAAGAAAAGAACTTCGGGAGACACAGATGGAACGGGATATATTAAAGAAGGCTGTAAGCATCTTCTCCAAGAGCGACACCAAATATTCAGGTTCATAAGGGACAATAGGGAAATATTTTCAGTCGAGAAGATGTGTCAGGTGTTCAAGGTGAGCAGAGCGGGCTACTACAACTTTTTAAAGGGTATCCCTTCAAATAGAAGTACTGAAAACCAACAGATTACTATGGAAATCCAGGATGCATTTATAAGAAGTAAAAATACTTACGGCAGTCCGCGTATTACCAGAGAACTACACAAAAAGAATATTAAAATATCCAGAGTGAGGGTAGCCAAACTGATGAGAAAGGCCGGGTTAAGAAGTATTGTCAAGAAAAAATTTAAGGTGACCACAGACTCCACCCATAAGTTTTCGGTACCGGAGAATATATTGGACCGTGATTTTAAACCGGGAACACTTGGTGCAGTATGGGTATCAGACATCACTTACATCAAAACGCAGCAGGGATGGTTGTATCTGACAACTGTAATCGATCTGGGAGATCGAAAAGTAATTGGATGGGCTTTAAGTGAGACTATGAATGCGGTAGATACGGTGATTTCTGCTTTTAAAATGGCACAAAAAGCAAGGCCAATCACCCAGAAACTAATATTCCATTCCGATCGTGGCGTACAGTATGCCTGTCATGAGTTCAGCTCTATGGTGGAAAAAAATCCACTCATCATAAGAAGCATGAGTAGAAAGGGAAATTGCTGGGATAATGCTGTCGCTGAAAGTTTTTTCAAGACACTGAAAGCGGAATGTGTATATCAGCATAAATTCGCTCACAGGAAGCAAGCTGCGCTTATTGTCTTTGAATATATTGAGACTTGGTACAACCGAAAAAGGCAACATTCTGCCTTAGGATACTTATCACCAGAGGAGTTTACTAGAAAAATAAATAAACAAAATATTGCAGCTTAACTAGGTGTCCATTTTATTGTTGCAATTCCAAA
>Ga0256786_1001172_pt1 | contig 11058 bp, 10 predicted proteins | sample MC6MC0937MT_FD_186053 | JGI IMG/M metagenome (GOLD analysis project Ga0256786, IMG submission 186053) | Metatranscriptome of enriched soil aggregate microbial communities from Iowa State University, Ames, United States - MC6-MC0937-MT... | ecosystem: Environmental > Terrestrial > Soil >...
CAAATATAAGTGTTGTTAGGAGCTAAGTCAAGACGTTAGTCTCAAAACAATGTCAGAATTTTACAGCTTTCAAATTCAACGTTTTGATTTAAAGGTATTGAATGGTATTTTTGCTAATAAATTTAAAACTTAAAAAGAATAATATATGTCATCAGTAGAAAGTACGTACGTACCATACAAAGTTAAGGACATCACCCTTGCTGAATGGGGCCGTAAAGAAATAGAATTAGCGGAAGCTGAAATGCCGGGTTTAATGAGCCTTCGTGCTGAGTTTGGTGCTGCAAAACCTTTAAAAGGTGCGCGTATTGCGGGTTGTCTTCACATGACTATTCAGACAGCTGTTTTAATTGAAACTTTGGTTGAACTGGGTGCTGATGTGACTTGGTCATCTTGTAATATCTTTTCTACACAAGACCACGCCGCTGCTGCCATTGCCGCTGCTGGGATTCCCGTATATGCTTGGAAAGGTATGAACGAAGAAGAATTCAATTGGTGTATTGAGCAAACATTATTCTTTGGTGAAGAGCGTCAACCGTTGAATATGATCTTAGACGATGGTGGTGATTTAACAAATATGGTGTTTGATAAATATCCAGAATTGATCGCTGAAATCAAAGGTTTGTCTGAAGAAACAACTACTGGTGTTCACCGTTTATACGAACGTATGAAGAACGGGACATTACATTTACCAGCTATCAATGTTAATGATTCTGTTACAAAATCTAAATTTGATAATAAATATGGTTGCCGCGAATCTTTAGTGGATGCTATCCGTCGTGCAACAGATTTGATGTTGGCAGGTAAAGTTGCTGTCGTAGCGGGTTACGGTGATGTAGGAAAAGGTTCTGCAGAGTCTTTACGTTCTGCTGGTGTTCGTGTTATCGTTACTGAAATCGATCCTATCTGTGCTTTACAGGCTGCTATGGAAGGATTTGAAGTGAAAAAATTTGCTGATGCTGTTAAAGAAGCTAATATCGTTGTTACGACTACAGGTAATAAAGATATTGTTCGTCCTGAGCATTTCAAATCAATGAAAGACAAAACGGTCGTTTGTAATATCGGTCACTTTGATAATGAAATTGATGTTGCCTGGTTAAATGAAAACTATGGTAATACAAAAATTGAAATTAAACCTCAGGTTGATAAATATACGATTGACGGTGTTGATATCATTTTGTTAGCAGAAGGTAGATTAGTGAATTTAGGCTGTGCTACGGGACATCCTTCATTCGTAATGTCAAATTCGTTCACAAACCAAACGTTAGCGCAATTGGAATTATGGACGAATACGGCTGCTTATGAGAATAAAGTGTACACACTTCCAAAATATTTGGATGAGAAAGTTGCTCGTTTACATTTAGCGCATATCGGTGTTGAACTGGATGTGTTGACTGAAGAGCAGGCTTCTTATATTGGTGTTACAGTTGACGGTCCGTTTAAAGCGGAAGCTTACCGTTACTAGTATTCACTTTGTTAAAAATAAGAAAGGCGATCTCTAATCAAGATCGCCTTTCTTATTTTTATCTCATTTCTTTTGCCATTCCAAAGCTTTTGTGACATTAGGATGGATAACTATTGATTTTTGTAGCTCTTCTCTAGCCTATTTTAGGTTAAAATACGATTTATTTTGCGGTGCTACCAAGATAAAATCTTTTTTATGATCAATATTACTTTTGACATTTCTATAATCGGAGTCTATGAATTATAAACGAGCTTCGATATCAGTTTAATACAAATGGCAAAAAAGCTATTTGCTTTTAATCGCCTTAAGTGCATTTTCAAAACGTTCAGCTCCTAATCCGGAAATAATGGCATATCGCGCATTGAGTTGATTTAATTCCTGTTTCCACACTTCCATAAAGTGTTCACGTTGCTCCGGAAAATCGCGTAATGGATCTTCCTCCCATGGTAGGTCGATATCCATGAGTAGGAAAAGGTCATATGGTCGTTGTTGTATTTCGTTTTTTACTTCCTGAGCTGTATCACCAAAGAGATGATCACACCAGATTTTGACAGTCAATATCGTTGTATCACATATCAACATATTATTATGAGCTAAAGGTATTAAAGTGTCTTCAAGCGCGATTTGTCCATAATACATATTAACTTCATCTTGCAGCGTGTATTCATTATGCAAGTTTTTACAATATTCACGTGCAAATTCAGGAACGCAAACCGTGTTGAAATGTCTTGCTATAGCCTGAGCAATCGTTGATTTACCTGTTGATTCAGGTCCAACGACAGCGATCTTCATTAATTTTGGATTTGATGTACTCATTTGTGCGCATAAAGTTAGGCATCTTGTTTGGACATTATTGCATAAAAGTACGATAAGTGGACTTCCAGTCTCTATAACCTCCCCAAGCAATCACGGCAAATACAAAATATAAAATCGCCGTTAGCAATAAACCTTTATGTAGGTAAAGCGGAATATAACAGATATCTACAAAAACCCACAGTAGCCAGTTCTGCAGTACTTTTCGTGTCATTAAAAATTGTGCAACAAAGCTTACGGCAGTGCAAAAACCATCTGCATATGGAACGTCTGAATCGGTCAACTTTTGTAGAAAAGTGCCAAGCAAAGCAGTCAGGATTCCGATAGTAATTATCGTGAACAGCATTTCACGTTTTGTAAAGGAGACAATAGGCCTATCGTTTTCTCTGATTTTCTTTGACCAATAATACCAACCATAAATGGCTGTACCTAAAAAATAGAGTTGTAATACAGCGTCCCCATATAATTTACTATGATAGAAAATATAGCCATAGGTCACCACACTGATTACGCTGATGGGCCAATTAAGGATATGTTGTTTAGCGGCGAGATAGACACATAAAAAACCGGTGATGGTACCGATCCATTCAAGCATGGTCGTCTGGGCAAATTGTTGTATAATCTGCTGTATAATTGCTGGCATAGCTCTCGTGTCTTTAGAAGTAAAGATACGAATTTAGCAAAACCGTTCATTTGTCCAAAAGTAATTTTAGGACATCAACACTTTAAGATGAATTGCGCACTATTAGAGCTATCGTATCGAACGATCTTTAAGGTGCTCAGTCACTATTTTCATTTATTGTACTTGCTTGTTTGCACAAGTCGTACTGGCAAATGATTCTGGTTTTGCCTTGAACACAAAACCCATTCCCATAATGTAACCCATGGCTTCTTTTAATGCGACATTAGATTGAAAATTAGGGTTGGTATTAATGTCTGCATGGACTTCCAAATCGACTTGGTATTGCTCTAGGAGTGGACAAAGTGCATAAGCAACGTCGATGGATTTTTGAACTTCGAGGAGCATCCGTTCTTTAATGCCCATCAGGTGATTTCTTTTATCTTTATGTACGAACATAAATCCGCCTCGGTGTTCTCGGAGGAAAACAATAACGGTTGCAAAATCAATAGTTCCTCTTTTAATCTGTGAATCTGTCCCGATATAGACTTTGAGCTTATTGCCTAGATCTATTTCTTTTAAGATGTTGGTTTCAACAGCATCCCATATGGATGTCTTGATGCTTTCGCCATTGTATTTTTGCCAAGTCATATAAAGATAAGTTAGTTTGTGTATGTGCGTATTTCATTTTGTTGTTTAAATTTACTGATATATAATGTGTTAAGAACGATGCTCTGTATTAAGTTTTTACTACTAAATTATTAAAAGACTAATGCTTATTTCCAAAAGCAAGGTCTCCCGCATCTCCTAAACCGGGTACAATGTACGCTTTGCTTGTCAGTTCATTATCTACTGCTCCGACCCATATTGTCGCTTTGGGTAAGAATGCCTGCACATGTCTAATACCTTCTTCGGAAGCAATGGCAATAACAATATGTAATTCTCTAATTGCATAATCATTTAAAAGATCCTTACAGCATAGTACTGCGCTTTTTCCGGTGGCGAGCATCGGATCGGCAACAATGACAATTTTGTTATCCAGATTTGGGGTGTTTACATATTCTTTATGGATTTCAAATTCACCACTTTTCTTGGTGTGACGATAGGCCGCAATAAATGCACTGTCCGAGTGATCGAAAACATTCAACAAACCTTGATGTAAGGGTAATCCTGCTCGCAGAATAGTTGCCAAAACGGGTTGATCAAGGAGCATCTGCGTATTTGCAACACCCAATGGAGTTTCTACATCTACAGGTGCATAAGTCAGTGTTTTACTGATTTCATAGGCAAATATTTCCCCAAGGCGTTCTAGATTGCGCCGGAAGCGCATGCGGTCTTTCTGAATGTTGACATCACGTAGTTCTGCAATGTATTGATTTGCGATGCTGTTCTGTGTGCTGAGGATATTGAGCATATCGTGTAGATTTTAGTGATTATACCAATTTACACAAATATTATTACTTATTGTTTGTTTAAACGGAAAAATAGTTGTGAATAGCAGACTCATTGAATAATATAAATGCCTCATTTATTTTGATTAAATTTGTATTACTTGAATAAGATTTTATGAAGTTCCAACTTACGTCTGAATATAAGCCTACTGGAGATCAACCTACTGCAATCAAAGAATTGGTGCAGGGTTTAAACGAAGGAGAACAATACCAAACACTCTTAGGGGTTACTGGATCTGGAAAAACGTTTACAGTGGCGAATGTGATTCAGCAAACACAGAAACCGACTTTAATACTCAGCCATAATAAAACATTAGCAGCTCAGCTTTACGGAGAGTTTAAGCAGTTTTTTCCTGACAATGCTGTCAATTATTTTGTCTCTTACTACGACTACTATCAGCCGGAAGCTTTTATCGCGTCATCGAATACGTATATTGAGAAAGATCTAGCGATCAATGAAGAGATTGAGAAATTACGTCTTGCTACTACAACGGCACTGATGTCGGGAAGGCGTGATGTTATTGTTGTATCTTCTGTTTCCTGTATTTATGGTATGGGTAATCCTGAAGATTTCTCCAAGTCGATTTTTCGATTTGCTGTTGGGACAGTGATTTCCCGTAACGCATTTTTGCATCGCTTGGTTGAGATCTTGTATGCGCGTACGACGACTGAATTTAAGAGAGGTACTTTTCGTGTAAAGGGAGATACAGTAGATATTTTCCCAGCCTATTTGGATTTTGCCATTCGCGTATCATTTTTTGGTGATGAGATTGATGAGTTGAGTGAAATCGATCCGGTAACAGGAAAGACCTTAAGTAGAATGGAAGATCTAGCTCTTTTTCCTGCAACACTCTTTGTAACACCAAAGGAAAAGTTTACTTCAACGATCTGGGCAATTCAAGAAGAGATGGTGCAACGTAGAACACAGTTGGAAGAGGAAGGAAAGATGCTGGAAGCGAAACGTCTGGAAGAACGTGTTAATTACGATCTGGAGATGATGCGAGAGCTTGGCTATTGTTCCGGAATTGAAAATTATTCGCGGTTTTTTGATGGTCGTGAGCCTGGGATGCGTCCTTTCTGTTTACTGGATTATTTTCCCGAAGATTATTTACTTGTTATAGACGAAAGTCATGTAACGATTCCGCAATTACGGGCCATGTATGGTGGAGACCGTTCCAGAAAAATTGCTTTGGTAGAACATGGTTTTAGGTTACCGGCAGCGCTTGACAATAGGCCTTTGAATTTCCCTGAATTTGAATCTTTGACGAATCAGACGATTTATGTTTCTGCAACACCAGGAGATTACGAGTTACAGCAGACGGAAGGTGTTTTTGTTGAGCAAGTTATACGGCCGACAGGGTTGTTAGATCCGATTATTGAAGTTCATCCTGCGATTAATCAGGTGGATGATTTCCTTGAGGAAGCAGATAAGGCCATTAAAGCCGGTGGACGTGTGTTAGCGACAACGTTGACGAAGCGTATGGCAGAAGAGTTAACCAAATATATGACTAAGCTGCATATAAAAGTTAGGTATATTCATTCTGAGGTAAAGACATTGGAACGGGTCGAAATATTAAGAGGATTGCGTCTTGGTGAATTTGATGTTCTGGTAGGGGTCAACTTATTGAGGGAAGGTCTTGATTTACCTGAAGTAACATTAGTCGCGATATTGGATGCTGATAAGGAAGGTTTTTTGCGTTCTCAGAGATCATTGATTCAGACAATCGGTCGTGCTGCGCGTAATGACAAAGGGCGTGTGATCATGTATGCAGATCGGATGACGGATAGTATGGCTGCTACTATTGATGAGACTACCCGCCGTCGTGAGAAACAAATGAAATATAACGAAGAACATCATATTACGCCTCGAACTGTCGGAAAAACTAAAGAGGAGATTATGGAGCAAACCTCGGTCGCTGATTTCAATGGACTGGAGCCAAAGATATATGTTGAGCCAGATCCTTCGGTAGCCATTGCCGCAGATCCGGTGTTACAGTACCTAGGTGAGAAAGAGCTTAAAAAAGCGATCGATACAGTTCGTAAGAAAATGGAAAAGGCAGCCAAAGAAATGGACTTCTTAGAAGCCGCTAAACTTAGAGATGAGATGTTCTCCCTAGAGAAAATATTTGATGAACGATTTAAATAAAAAAAGGGCTTAAGCCCTTTTTTTATTCTTTTTCTTTATATAAAGTTTTGTCGCCTTTAATTAATGTCCAGCAATGCTGATCCTGAATTAACTTGTAATCCTGATTTTCATATTCATATTCTTTGACGTGTTTTAAGACAATGCTTTCTGGGCTTTCTTTTAGAAAAACCTCTGCGGCATGTTTCTTATCATCAATAATCAGAAATGCCGCTGTTTCATAGCTATCTGAATTATTAACGATATCCAATTGTATCTGTTCAAAAGGCCTAACACAGCTATCTTTTAAAGTTGACCAAGTGTATCCTGCACTGGCGATACAGCCGTGCTTGTCTTTATCACCGCCCACTGTCGCTGTTTCTTTGGATTGGGCAGCCTCCTTGTTCTTTTGTTGGCATGAAACGAACAAAAGCGAAGCAACCATGATACTGTTAAGTAAACGATTCATATATGATGGTGTTTTGAATTGAGAGTATTCCTACACAAATTGTACCATATAAAATATACCTTTTTGGTAGATAATTTTTCATAAACCTTTCTTTTGTCAAAACGCTTCTTTATTTTTATAAGAATAAGTAATTACCTAAACAAAATAAACACAAAAAAATATATGAAAAAGCCAATTGTTGTTATCAAGTTTGGCTCAGCTTCTATTACGACAGCGGACGGGGAGGTAGATGAACGGATCGTATTGGAGATTGCAAGACAGGTTGCTCAAATACAACAGAAATATAATGTCGTTCTGGTTTCTTCAGGAGCAGTTGCGGCAGGGAAAAAGTTTTTGACACGGTATTCGGGGACTTTGTCAGAAAGAAAGGCTGCAGCAGCTATTGGTAATCCTTTGTTATTGCAAATTTATAGTACTTATTTTCGACCCTTTAAAATTGCTTTAGCTCAAAGTTTATGTGAGCGTCAGCATTTTGCAAATAGGAATCAATTTGTGCAATTGAAGAATACTTATGAAACTTTATGGAAAAATAACATTATTCCTATTGCCAATGAAAATGATGTGGTGAGTAATAAAGAATTGAAATTTTCTGATAATGATGAGTTGGCGACTTTGATTGCGGTTGGCTTTGGTGCTGAGCAAATTTTATTTACAACTTCGGTACCTGGAGTTATGGATTCGGAAGGAATAGTTATCCCCGAATTAAAAGTGATCGATAAGGCGGCACTTTCTTTAGCAAGAACAGATAAGTCTTCTGTCGGTCTTGGTGGTATGACGTCAAAATTAAATTTTGCACGGTTGGCTAATCAGATGGGGATACGGGCTGTTATTTTTAGCATGCAAACTGAAAATGCCTTGCTGAAAGCGATCGAAGGTCAAACGGGTACGATCTGCATGGCACAGCCTAAAAAGGTTTCTTCCCGCAATAAATGGTTAGCAAGTGGAAGTTTAATTAAGGGTAAAGTAATTATTGATAGAGGTGCTGTAGAGGCACTTTTGCAACGAAAAAGTCTCTTACTTGTTGGTGTTAAAACCTGTGTTGAACAGTTTGAGGAAGGTGAAGTGTTCCATATTTTTGACGAAGATGATCAAATCATTGCTGTTGCTAAATCTAAGTGGGATATGGGCGATTTAATGAAGAATGTAAAACGTAAAGATATCATTTTAGCACATGCTGATGATATCGTATTGTTATAATATGGAAAATATCACAGAGCAATTAGAGGCAGCATTGGCTGCAACAAGGGATATAAATCAATTGGATTCAGATACAAAAGCGCATATTTTAACTGATCTGGCAGAGGCATTGCGAGCACAGGTTACTGCTATTCTATTTGAAAATGAAAAAGATCTGAAATTATTAGATGCAGATGATCCGAAAAGGGATCGTTTGGTTTTGAATACCGAAAGGATGGAGGCTTTAGCAAAAAGTGTGTTGGATGTTGCTAAACTTCCTGATCCTTCCGGAAAGTTATTAAACCAGCAGGTTTTGGATAATGGTTTATTGTTGGAAAAGAAAGCAGTTCCTTTGGGGGTAGTCGCGGTTATATATGAGTCTAGACCGAATGTGACTATTGATGTGGCTGCATTATGTATTCGATCGGGCAATGTTTGTCTGTTGCGGGGTGGCACGGATGCTTTTCATACAAATCAGATATTGGTTGAGATCATTCAAAAAGTTTTGATTCAGAATCATTTAAATCCAAATATTGTTCAATTACTGCCAACAGACCGGAAATTTGTACAAGAATTACTTACGGCAACAAAATTTGTGGATATTATTATCCCCCGAGGTTCGCAATCATTGATTGATTTTGTTCGTGCGCATGCTAAAGTACCCGTTATTGAAACAGGTGCTGGGGTGTGTCATACCTATGTAGAGCAATCAGCAACAATCGATAAGGCAGTTGCTATTGTTGCTAACGCAAAAATATCCCGACCTTCTGTTTGCAATGCATTGGATACGATATTATTAGATGAAGAGATTGCTGATTCATTTTTAGATGGAATTATCGTTCCCTTTGAAAAGGAGCGGGTGGAAGTTTTTGCTGATGAACGGAGTTATGCTATTTTAGAGCGATTGGGATACCCTTATTTGCAACAAGCAAATGAAGTTGATTTTGGGCGTGAATTTTTAGATCTTAAATGTTCAATTAAAATATTAAACGGACTGGAACAGGCTTTGACGCACATTGCTACTTATTCCTCCCGTCATTCAGAATGTATTGTTTCCAATGATTCGGAAAAATTGGAACGATTTATGAATGCTGTGGATGCCGCTGCGGTGTATGCCAATGCCTCCACGCGATTTACAGATGGTGGAGAATTTGGTTTAGGAGCTGAGATCGGTATTTCTACACAAAAGCTTCACGCTAGAGGACCTTTTGCCTTAGAAAAATTAGTGACTGAAAAATGGTATGTAACGGGTAATGGACAAATAAGATAGTATTTAGTATGGGAATTAGATTTGAAAGTAATTCATTGTTGAATTGGACAAATGAAATGGGTAAGTTTTTGAGATTGCTTGTGGATGAACAGCATGTTTTTGATGAACCGTGTTCAGTTGTTTTTGATAGAGCTTATGTTGAATTTTTTAAGACTAATCGTGATAATTTCCTTAAAATAAGTGGGATAGAGTTATTGCAATATGCGAAAGAAGATTTGGAAGTGGAACAGATAAGGCCACTAGCCTTGGTACTGATGCACGATGGTTTGAAAAGTAAGGATCTTCAAGAACAGCAAACCTTACTTTTAAAATCTAAGTTATTATTAAATTATGTAATGAAAGAAACCTCTAGCTTTGCATTTGAAGATTATGGCTATTTAGCAACAATAGATGGTAAGCTTGTTTAATGGCAGATAAAATTTGATCACTTTTTAATCTGCTATCCTTAAAATAGAGGAAAATTTACAGATTCACAGGGCATGATCGGTTACCCTGTGAATCTTTTTATTTTAGTATCTCTCTAGCGATGACTAATCGCTGTATCTCAGAAGTTCCTTCATAAATCTGTGTGATCTTTGCGTCACGCATCAATCTTTCTACATGGTACTCTTTTACATAGCCATATCCACCATGGATCTGAACGGCTTCAATACTTGTTTTCATCGCAACTTCAGAAGCATGTAGTTTGGCCATTGCCGCTTCTTTGCTGTAGGGCAACCCCTGATCTTTTGTCCATGCTGCTTTATATGTCAATAGTCTTGCGGCTTCTATTTCAACTTCCATATCTGCGAGTTTAAATTGAATAGCCTGATGCTCTGCAATTGGTTTTCCAAAGGTTTTTCGCTCTTTTGCATAAGCAAGAGCAAATTCATAAGCACCTGCGGCGATACCTAATGCTTGGGCCGCAATACCAATTCTACCTCCATCTAATGTTTTCATGGCAAATTTGAATCCAAATCCATCTTCACCTATGCGGTTTTCTTTAGGGACTTTAACATCAGTAAATAAGAGTGAGTGGGTATCTGAGCTTCTGATGCCAAGTTTATTCTCTTTTGGTCCAATTGTAAAACCAGGCATCCCTTTTTCTACAATCAGTACATTTATGCCGCGATGTGCTTTTTCGGGATGCGTCTGTGCAATGATGAGGCAAATATCGGCATTACCGCCATTTGTGATCCAGTTTTTAGTGCCATTTAAAAGGTAATGATCTCCTTGATCTATTGCTGTTGTGTGCTGGGATGTTGCATCTGAACCCGCTTCAGGTTCGGATAGGGCAAAAGCGCCTAGCTTTTCTCCAGAAGCTAAAGGTCTTAAGTACTTTTCTTTTTGCTCTTCGGAGCCGAAAGCTTCTAAGCCGTAGCATACAAGAGAATTATTAACAGACATGATCACTGCAGCTGATGCGTCGATTTTAGCAATTTCTTCCAAGACCAAGGTATAAGCTAATGCATCAAGCCCTGCACCTCCATACTTACTGTCGACCATCATGCCCATAAATCCTAATTCACCCATTTTCTTCACCTGGTCGTAAGGGAATAGTGCTTTCTCATCCCGTTCTATGACACCCGGTTTTAAATCCTGCTGCGCGAAATCTCGGGCAGCTTCCTGAATCATGCTATATTCTTCGTTTAATTCAAAATTCATAATGTGTACATTGGTAATGGTTTGTAAGTAAA
>Ga0256786_1001173_pt1 | contig 11057 bp, 10 predicted proteins | sample MC6MC0937MT_FD_186053 | JGI IMG/M metagenome (GOLD analysis project Ga0256786, IMG submission 186053) | Metatranscriptome of enriched soil aggregate microbial communities from Iowa State University, Ames, United States - MC6-MC0937-MT... | ecosystem: Environmental > Terrestrial > Soil >...
GGATAAAATATGTTTGAAGGATTCTTTATAATAGTTCGACAAGCTGTTAAAACTTACTTTATTTATGCTGTTGAGCTTCCTCAAAATAGTCTTACCTGTTTTCTCCCACAATGAGATCTACATAATATTGAATATAAATAAAACTCTATTTACTATTGCCTACAGCCTAGTTGGTTCGCCGAACTAGAATTTATCATACTCATGTGCATTTACAGCCATATAGGTATTCAATGCAAATATACAATCACTTACTGAAAGCTAAATATGAATCCATTACATCAGGTTATCGTTAAAACACTCTATTTTTCGGGCACACTGTCCATCGCAGAACTCAGCAAAAATATAGGAAAAAGCATACCTAATACAACCAATAGTATCCAGTATCTTCTTGAAAAAAAAATCATCACTTGTGAAGGCCTCGCGCCATCAACTGGCGGACGTAGAGCGACTAGTTATTCGTTGAACGGAAAGAATCTACCTTTTATATTGGCTATTACCATTGATCAATATAGCTTCACTATTACTTTATTGGATCTTTCAAACAACATCGTAAAAAATTCCTCACAGGAAACAATAAATCTACAGCTAGACAGCAATCTACATGTAAGAATTTTGGAACGAATTGATCATTATTTAGCGGATCAATTAGCTGCAAAAATACTAATTGTGGGAATTACTATGCCAGGTTTCGTTAATTCGGCTAAAGGTATAAATACATCCTATTGCGAACAACATCCTCTTTTTAATATAAGAGATATAATTCAGCAGCATCTGAAACGCCCTGCATATATCGAAAATGATTCTGCAGCTATCGCCATTGCGGAGCATAATTTTGGCAAAGCCAAGGATACTGAAAATGCATTGGTTATCAATCTCAATTGGGGAGTCGGCATGGGCATGATTTTAAAAAATGAACTATTTAGAGGTAGTGTTGGATTCGCTGGCGAGTTTAGTCATATTCCGCTGTCGGATCAAAATAAACTATGTTCCTGCGGCAAGAAGGGATGCCTCGAAGTTGAAGCATCTCTTCTTGCCGCGGTCGAGTGTGCCAGTTTAAAACTTGATGCTGGAGAGGTGTCAATACTCAGCGAACTATACCAACGGGAACGAAAAATCACATTAGATCAATTGATGGAAGCAGCTATAGGTGGTGATCAACTAGCGATTAATTCCTTTTCTAGGATAGGTTATATGCTTGGAAAAGGTATTGCTACCCTAATACATATTGTCAATCCAGAAAAAGTGATTATTAGTGGAACTGGTGCAAGAATCGGGCAGATACTGCTTCCGCAGATTCAGGCCGCTGTCGTCGAATTCAGCATCAATCGCCTGTCAAAACATACGAGTATTGAAATATCATCCTTACTCAATGTGCAGCTGATGGGAACGGCTTCTATAGCAATATTAGCATTAAATGGAGAGACGTTAAATATTAATTAATATTTAGTACTTATGTAGATTTCGGATAAATCTTTGTAACATCCCCATCTGCAGAGTGATTGAAAAGGCAAAAGCCTCACCAAGTATATCGTCTTTGATCGCTGGAAACCTTTTAATTAATTCTTTCACAAATTCAGCTGATGAAATCATAAAACTTCAATTATTATTGAAACAATAAACACCCCACTAAGGTTAATAGTACGGTTATCAACAGTAGTACATGACTAATATTGACAGCTCTGTTGGTTTCCCTATTTATTAACTTCCATACAGATTGAGCAGGTATACTAAATATATACTTGAGTTTTATAATCGATGTGATTATGATCGTTGTTACCTTATTTTAAATGTTGTCACGACAAAACCATGATCAGAAGGGTATAAAATTTCTTTACCATTCAGTTTTATGGTCTCATTAAAAAATGCTTGATAAGACTCAGATTTTATCGCTTTTAACATTGGACTCTTGTAAAATATATAATCGATCCGATGGTTATCATTTTCACCTTTCGTATGCCATGTAATACCTGGATGTGTGATGGGATTTGAGTTCAAGGTTCTATAAGTATCCATCAATCCAATATCTGCCAATACTTTTGTTGAATACCAGGGGACCACCAGATTATTATGCATTTTCTTCGTATTCTTGCCCCAATCCAAATGAGAAGGGGTATTTAGATCTCCACCAAGAATCATTGGTATTGAATCCGCTTGTGCAGCATACTTTTTTAAACAGGGTAATACCTTTTGTATCATTTCGTATTTAGCACCCGATCTTTCCCAAACAAGAAGCTCTTCGGCTGTTTTACCCAACTTTTCGGGTTCGTTTTCCCATGGTAAATAATGAAACCAGTTCGAGAAAAATCGGATCTTTTGGTTTTGGATGATAATTTCTCTTCCGCCCAGATAAAAAGGAAATTCAGTATCAATCCGTTCCCCAAAAGGATATCTTGATATAATTGACAGATTAACTTTCTTATCATTTAAGGCTGTTCCTTCAGGAGCAATTAAATGAAAATTGTAGCCTAAGGAATCGGCTATTTCTTTACCAGAACCGTAAGTTTCTACCATCAATATGACATCCGGATTTATTTCTCTTATAATCTGTACCGCATGTGCTTTGCCGTTCTCGCTATCATTGGCTCCGTGCAAGATATTCCATGCCATCACCTTAAAGGTTTCAGGTTGCTTTTGAGCTTCGCCGTTAAAACAAATAAATGCGAATATTAAAAAGAGAATAGTGAACTTCATTGTCTGTTTTTATTAATTTAAAAATTTTAGAAGATTCATAAATGTATTTCAGAGCCAAGATTAATCAAAAAAATAAATATGTACAAACATTTAAAATTCGACAAAAGCAGCTCTTTATAACCAAAGCTGATGTTAGCGAAAATAAAAATGTGAACGGCTTTCTATGTACAGATAGAATTATTTAATATTATCTGCAAATATCTTTTATGCCAATTCCATCTCTAGGGTTTATTCCCTTTCAAAGACGCGTCAAACTATGGTTTTAGATTGTTTTTGCCAATTTTTGATAAAAAAGAATTGACAAATATCATTGACCTTTTTTTTATTTATAATCAGCATGTTACGAAATACCACAGTTGCGAATAGCTGCAGCTATAACGATGGACAGTTTAATAATCAGTAAAAACCACGAAGTGACTTTAGCAAAGGGAATTTCTTGACCAATGTCAATCTTTTTTATCGGAAAATAGAAGAACTTAGACATACATTAAATAGAAAAAAATATAAATAGAATTAAAAGGAATGTTATGAAAAAGATTGCTATTAATGGATTTGGCCGCATCGGACGTGCCGCTTTAAAAATAATAACTGAAACTGCCGACCTTGAGGTTGTCGGAATCAATGATCTGATGAGTATAGAAAACGCTGCCTACCTGCTTAAATATGACAGTAATTATGGTAAATATGAAAAAGATATACGTATCGAGGGAGATACACTTGTAGTCGACGGAAAGGCTGTTAAATATACAAGCATAAGAGAAATTGAAAAATTACCCTGGAAAGATATTCAAGCTGATATCATCATCGAAAGTACGGGTATTTTCACGAACAAAGCCGATGCTGAAAAACATTTGACGTCCGGAGCAAAATTTGTAATCATCTCGGGTCCTACCAAAGATACGCCTACTGTTGTCCATGGGGTAAATACCGAAGATGGAAAGGTTTCTGTTTTTTCATGCGCAAGCTGCACGACCAACAATATCAGCCCGATCATCGAAATATTAGGAAGAAAGATAGGAATCAAAAAAGCAATTCTAAATACCACACACGGTTATACTGCTTCACAGGCACTTGTAGATGCTCCTTCAAAAAAAGAACCGCGTATGGGAAGGGCTGCAGGAATTAACCTTGCTCCTGCTGCTACCGGTGCTGCGATAGCGACTACAAAAGCACTTCCGCAATACGCCGGAAAGTTTGACGGCATAGCAGTTCGGGTACCTGTTCCGGTGGGATCCATATCCGATATTACTTTTATTGCCGAAAGGCTCACAACGATCGAAGAGATAAATCAAATTTTGATCGATGAATCTAAAACTGATCGCTATAAAAAGGTGCTAACGGTAACAGATGAACCCCTTGTATCTACAGATATCATCAAAAGTCCGTTTGCAGCGACAGTTGATCTGGAAATGACAAGAGTTGTCGATGGCGATCTTGTGAAAGTAATGGCCTGGTATGATAATGAATGGGGATTTACCAATCAAATGATTAGACAAATACAAGCTATTTAAAGCAATCGCAATGAAAAGCTGAACATAAAAGACCTTTCAATAATTTGGAAGGTCTTATCTTTTATATTTAGGTATTTTGAGTTAGCCCTCTCTCAAATTTACGCAATTCTCGAGATAGTGTCTAATCCCTTTAGATAATTTCACCCGAATTTATTTTGCCGATAATCTTGTTGTCGGTATCCCGCACCGCTTCTGACACTGGCTCTCCATTCATTTCGACAATCGAAATAGTTATGGGTTTACTGGCAAGCATTTGTCTCTAAATTTACCATTGAAAGACTCTCTAAGATATCAAGGCAGCTACTTGAGGAAGATACCCTTAATGGCAGATTAACCTATATATAATTGATTATCAGATACTTTTAACATGTTAAATTTTTTCAAAAAAAGTCTTTTTTATTGCGTAACTTTTTCTTTACATTTATGTAGGCAATACTAAAGTTGATTCGGCTTGTCGGCGTTTGCATCTTCATCTACTTGGGTCAAACACAATTTTTAACCAATTTTTAATTACATGATTATGAGTAAAATCTTGTCTTTTTTACTTCTATGGCTAGTGATCATCCCATTAGCCCATGGTCAACAACGGACGCTAAAAGGAAGCCTTGTTGACCTCGCCACTAATGCACCTTTGGGAGGTGCAACGGTCCGCCTCGAATCTACCAACGTCGGAACCTCTACCGACGATCAGGGGAAATTCACGTTAAATGTACCTCAGGGTGCAGTCAAGCTGCTGGTGACACTCGTTGGTTATGAAGATGCAAGGCGTACCATAACGGCACAAGAAAACGACATCAGCATCAAGATGACGAGCAAATCGTCTTCCCTGGAGACGGTCGTGGTCACAGCTTTAGGTATTCAGCGGAAGGCCAAAAGTCTAACCTACTCGACGCAGGTCGTAAAAGGTGACGAACTGACCAAAGTAAAGGATGTCAATCCCATGAATAACCTGACAGGTAAAGTCTCGGGCGTGCAGATCAACCGCAGTTCGTCGGGGATGGGCGGATCCGTGAATATTGTGCTGCGTGGATTTAAATCAAACCGCAACAACCAGCCTTTGTATGTCATTGATGGTCTCCCGATCACAAATACAAACGGTAGTGGCAACGATGGCGCCTTCGGTGGAGCTACCGATCGTGGTGATATCCTGAGTACCTTGAACGCTGATGACATCGCGAGCATCAATGTTCTGAAAGGTGCATCAGCCTCTGCATTATACGGCAGCCAGGGTGCCAATGGTGCAATTATGATCACCACAAAAAAAGGAGCTGAGGGAAACTTGAAAATTGATCTCTCCAGCGGTTTCACGGCTGACAAAGCTTTTTACCTGCCCAAATTGCAATACCGCTATGGACAGACCACACCTTCGAGCGAGGAAAGCTGGGGTGAGAAAGGTAATTTCGCTGATCCTGTAAAAGATTTCTACAATACCGGAACAACTTTTATCAATACCTTAGCCCTGAGTGGCGGAACCAATCGCATACAGAACTATTTTTCGTATGCCAATACAAGCAACAAGGGAATTCTGCCAACCAACACGTTTAAGCAGCATAGCGCCACCTTTCGAAATTCGATGAACTTCTTTGACGATAAACTCTTCTTTGATGGAAGTCTGATGTATTCGCGTCAGAATATCCATAACCGCCCTTCCTCAGGTTTGTACTTCAGCCCGATAGCGGGTTTATACTTGTTTCCTAGAGGACAGGATTTTGATAAATATAAAAATTTCGAATATTTCTCCGAAAGCCGCAACTTCTATTTGCAGGACTGGTGGAATATCAATGCCGACGCTAAACTTACCGGAACGCATCATCAGCAAAATCCTTATTGGGTGCTCAATCGCATTCCTACGGATCAAAAAAGGGATAATATTATCGGACAGGCTCAATTCCGTTATGTCTTGACAGATTGGCTGTCTGTAAGCGCCCGCGGAACCTTGAACAAGCGTTGGGATCATTGGGAACGCCGAATATATGCGGGAACACAGGGCGTACTGTCGGGTCTGCCTATCGATGGTAAGCTTGGCGACAATGGCCGTTATAATGTCGATCGAAGCGAAAGTACAGCCTTATATGGCGATCTATTATTAACCGGTAATAAACAATGGGCCGAACAGCTTGATTTAAATTTTACAGCAGGTACCTCAATCAATGACTTACGTTCAAATGGCACTGTTTTAGACCTGGCTCGACTCGCCGTAGCCAATAAGTTTCTGATGAGCAATATCTATCGTGATGCCCCTATGCAGTCAGCGACTGAAACCATATCACGTCGACAGATCCAGTCTTTATTTGCTTCGGCCAATTTGGGCTACCGCGAAAAAGTTTACCTTGATTTAACGGCTAGAAATGACTGGGCTTCTACCCTAGCTAATACACCCAAGGAACATAAGGGCTATTTTTATTGGTCGGCAGGTGTGTCAACAGTCCTGAATGAATTATTCAAATTGCCAAGCTTCATTACCTACAGTAAGCTCCGTCTATCTTTTGCCCAAGTTGGGAACGATGTTGCCGCCTATAGTACAATCCCTGTAAACACCTTAAATACGGGCATTCTGACCCCAAATGTATCGGGGCCCTACATGGGAATACCATTGAAACCCGAAATCAGTAAAAGTATCGAATTAGGTTATGAAGGCCGTTTTTGGAAAGATCGTATCAATCTGGATATCGCACTTTACAAAACCAATACCAGAGATCAATATTTTGAGTATCAGGGACCTGTGGGCGTTGTTAACACGACCGTATTTTTGAATGCAGGAAATGTTGAGAATAAAGGTATTGAAGCGGCTCTGGGTGTAACTGCAATAAAAAAAGAGCATTTTAACTGGAACACGGGATTTAATTTTACTGCCAACCGCAACAAGATTCTAAAATTAGCGCCTAACCTGGGAAATACTTACCCCATGGGCGGAAATTTTAATGTCCTTCGTCTTGGCGGTTCCTTTGGTGATTTCTGGGCTCCTATGTTCAAGCGCGATCAAAACGGGACAATTATCGTTGATGACAATGGCCGGCCACAGATCGCTCCTGCGGGATATATCGGCAATAATACACCCAAAGCCATTGTGGGATGGACCAACAATGTTACTTACAAAGATTTTGGTCTGAGCTTTACGATAGACGGCCGGTTCGGCGGAAAAGTAATTAGTATCACCGACGGCTACCTCAATTCCTTTGGTGTAAGCGAAGAAAGCGCGGCAGCAAGGGATCGCGGCGGTGTTGACATTGCAGCTGTTAAAATGGACGGCACAGCTTGGGAAGGCCTTCTTCCGGCACAGGCTTACTACAGTGCAGTAGGCAACCGTGATGGTATCATCGAAGGTCAGCTTTACAGCGCCACCAATATTCGGATGCGTGAAATTGCTTTAAGCTACAAGCTTCCTATTAAATGGCAAGGCATCAAGCAGGCCTCCATATCACTGACAGGACGGAACTTATTTTTCTTTCGTAACGATGCCCCTTATGATCCTGAACTCAATACAACTACGGGTGTCGGAGGCCAGGGCTACGATAGCTTTGCCCTTCCAACGACCCGCAGTTATGGTTTAAATCTCAAGGTATCCTTTTAATAACGTAGATCATGGACAATACAATCAAATTTTTCCCTTATAGCAGATTCATCTGCATCTTGCTCGCTACCTGCTTGCTAACGGGCTGTACCAAAAACTTCACTGAATTAAACACGAATCCTGCAGGTGTAACGGACGAAGAGGCAAATGCTGACTATGCACTAGTCGCCTCATTTTTGGCCCAGGCACAACGTGATATTATTCCCGAAAACGTCGGTGAATATCAGTTGGCCAATAACCTCTGCAGTGACACCTATGCGGGATACCTTACTCCCCCAACTCCCTTCGTCGGAAACGCGAATAACGTTACCTATAGCCTAGTACCAGGCTGGTATCAGGCTATTTTTGTAGATCGCTACATCAAAGCCATGAATCCGCTTTTCCGTGTGGAACGCGACACCCGTCAAGATAAACGGCTTCAGGATATCTTCGCTTTTGCCAAACTTCTGAAAGTATCGGCTATGCATCGCACTAGTGACAAAGTTGGCCCCATTATTTACAGCAAATATAATATGCCCAATGAAAATGGACAGATCGATTACGATTCGCAGGAAAATGCATACAAAAACTTCTTTTTGGACCTGGATACGGCGACAACGATCTTAAAAGATATCCAGAATAATCCAAAATCCGCAGCAATGGCCAAGTCTGATATGGCTTATACAGCGGATAATTATAAGCGTTGGCTACGCTATGCAAATACGCTGCGTCTACGACTGGCGATACGTATCGTTGCCATAGCACCCAATATTGCAAAAACGGAGGGTGAAAAAGCACTCAATCCTGCCAATGGTGGACTACTTGAGGTAAACGCCGACAACTGCATTATCGGGCTCAGTACGGATCACCCCTTAAATACCATCACTGGTGCATGGGGTGATACACGCATGAGTGCGCCCGTAGAATCCATACTCGGTGGTTATGATGATCCACGCATGGCAAAATTATTTGACCCTGCAGCGGATCCCCTGGTAGCTGGGCAGTATAAAGGCATACGCTCAGGTATAAATATAGATGGCAAAAGCCGTTATGAAAACTATTCGAAGCTCCGAGCTTTTCCGAATCAGATGCAATTAATGATCGCCGCTGAAAGCTGGTTTTTGAAAGCAGAAGCTGCGCTGCGCGGCTGGTCCAATGCAGGAACAGCAAAGACCAACTATGAAACTGGTATAGATCGTTCCTTCGAAATGTATGGATTAAGCAGCCAGGTTACAGCTTATAAAAATAACAATACGAGCAAACCCAAAGCGTATGCTGACCCAAAAGCTATTAAAGCTGGCGAAAATAACGTGGCTATTGGTTCTCCTTATTTGAGCACGATGACTATCCGCTGGGAGGACGGAGACTCGAATGACAGGAAACTTGAGCGCATCATAACACAAAAATGGATCGCCATGTTTCCGGATGGTGATGAAGCCTGGGCAGAATACCGTCGTACAGGTTATCCCATTTTATTTCCTAACATTGTAAATTTCAGCGGGAACACCATACCTACAATTCCAGGCATCCGCCGCATGCCTTATCCGCAACGTGAGTATGATAGTAATAATCAGTCTGTCACAGCTGCTGTACAGCTATTGAACGGCCCCGATAACGGTGGTACACGACTGTGGTGGGATGTGGCGAACAAGCATTTTTAGAAAAACTTTTTCATTCATTTTTTAACATAATGGCCGGTTGATTGCCGGCTATTATGTTAAAAATTCAAGATTATTCTAAGATCTTGAACAGGGAGTTTATCCCTAAGAATTTCAGATTTGTTAAGGCGAGGGTTTATCTCCAGCGGATAATGCCCATTATCACTTTCGTTATCAGTTTGACAGCATGGCAAAACACATCTACTTTTGTCAGAATCACTTATCACCGCGGAATTTATCTGGAAAATATTTAAACAGAATATTGCCGCTTAACTCTGTTAATAACTTCTCTTTTAGAATATACAAGACCTTTCCATAATTTGGAAGATCTTATCTTTTATAATTAATATCTTTGAGGTATGAATATCGAAAACATCGGACAACCTTTCCTCAAAAAATTTCCCGGAGATTTTTCCAATAATCCTATGCAGAGAAGCACGCCAAAAGTTTTATTTGCCACGATTAAACCTGCCGGCTTTGACCAGCCTCAATTAATTACTTTTAACGAGGCTCTTTCTGAGGAAATAGGGCTGGGAAAATTTGAAGAAAAAGATCTTAATTTTCTGGTGGGATCTCAGCTTCCTGACAATATTCAGACCTACGCGACAGCTTACGCTGGACATCAATTTGGTAACTGGGCAGGACAGCTAGGAGATGGAAGAGCTATTCTCGCAGGAGAAATTACCAATGCAGCGGGTAAGAAAACAGAGATCCAATGGAAAGGAGCTGGTGCAACTCCTTATTCAAGACGTGCAGACGGAAGAGCTGTATTGCGATCTTCTGTACGCGAATACATGATGAGTGAAGCCATGTATCACTTAGGTGTACCCACTACCAGAGCCTTGAGTCTGGCCTTTACAGGAGAAGATGTTATTCGGGATATCATGTATAACGGTAATCCACAGTACGAAAAAGGGGCCGTAGTGATAAGAACGGCCGAAAGCTTCCTCCGTTTTGGGCATTTTGAACTGATGTTTGCCCAGGGTGAACACAAGTTATTGCAGGATCTGCTTGATTTTACGATTGAAAATTACTTTCCTGAAATTGTTTCATCCGATCTTCACAAATATAAAGATTTTTTTGAAAAAGTATGTACCCGCACGGCAGACTTAATGGTAGAATGGTTCAGAGTAGGTTTTGTTCATGGCGTAATGAACACAGACAATATGTCTATCTTAGGTTTAACGATTGACTATGGTCCCTATTCCATGGTAGATGAATATAATTTAAATTTCACTCCGAATACAACGGATCTTCCGGGAAGAAGATATGCATTTGGAAAGCAGGGACAGATTGCACACTGGAACCTCTGGAAACTTGCAAATGTCCTTCAGCCGATAATCAATGATGAAAAATTCCTGGAAAGCACGCTAAATAATTTTGGTACTTTTTTTTGGGAATCCCATGACAAAATGCTTTGCAAAAAATTCGGATTTGACGGGCTCAGAAAAGAGGATGAAGACTTTTTCACCAACTGGCAGGGCTTAATGCAAGAGTTGGAATTTGATCATACTCTATTCTTCCATCAATTAGAAAAAATAACTCCAGATACGGATCTAATGGAACATTTCAGCCCGATAGCTTATACTATTTTAAATGAAGAAAGGCTCGGAAAACTTGCAGACTTCATTCAACAGTACCAATCCC
>Ga0256786_1001178_pt1 | contig 11012 bp, 9 predicted proteins | sample MC6MC0937MT_FD_186053 | JGI IMG/M metagenome (GOLD analysis project Ga0256786, IMG submission 186053) | Metatranscriptome of enriched soil aggregate microbial communities from Iowa State University, Ames, United States - MC6-MC0937-MT... | ecosystem: Environmental > Terrestrial > Soil >...
CCGTTAAAGGAATAAATGCCGAAAGTACCGAGTGTCCCGCTAGCCTTCCCCCGATATGTCGCTCCAAGCGATTCGGCGGCATCTTCGATGACCGGTACGCCGTAATGATTGCAAATATGTAAAATCGGATCCATGTCGGCGCTCTGTCCATAAAGATTGACAACAACGACGGCTTTGGGAAGCCTCTTGGCTGATTCAGCTTCTTCAAAAGCACGTTTAAGCGCCTGTGGAGACATGTTCCACGAATGCGGCTCGGAGTCGATAAAAACAGGCTTCGCACCCTGATATAAAATCGGATTCGCGCTGGCAACGAACGTTAACGTCGAACAAAAAACCAGGTCGCCCTCCCCTACACCAGTTAATTTCATCGCCATATGGAGAGCTGCGGTTCCCGAGCTCAACGCTACAGCTCCGGCAGCTCCGACATACCGGGCTACTTCCTTCTCAAACTCATCTACATTCGGTCCGATCGGTGCGATCCAATTTGTCTCGAAAGCTTCTTCGACATACTTCTTCTCCTGCATGCCCATATGCGGAGGCGATAGATAAATCTTATTACTTAAACTGAGATTCATTGTGCACCGACACTCCCTCACCATATATAGGAATTACTCTATGAAATAAGCTCCTTCAACGAATACAACGATTCCATCCGATATTCAGCCGCATAGAGACGATCCGGCAAAATCTTTCCGTACTCTCCGTCTGAACGGATGATTTGTACGGTCGTCCACCCCAGTTTTTTGGCGGTAACAAAATCTTTTCTCGGGTTATCCCCGACATATACACATTCCTTTCCAACACAATCGAGTGCCCTCATCATTTTGAGGTAGGGAAGTTCGCTTGGCTTCCAATGTTCTCTGCCCAACATGTCCGTACACAAAATGTTGTCAATAGTATCCCGCAGTTGCAATGCATTGATTTTATTTAACTGAGAAACAAGGTATCCGTCAGTTATAATGCCCGTTCGGTATGCGCCTGCATAAAATGAAATCGCCCATCTAGCGTCATCGAATAGGGAAATATTCGGACGATGTGAGCGATAAACGTCAATGAGTTGTTGAATTAGTGAGTCATCATAAGGAAAACCAAGCGACTCGAGGACGCGATTAAAAATCGTCCCTCTTCCTCCTTGTTCAAAGCAAGCTACAGCTAAATCATAAAAACCCTCTAGGTGCAACTCCTCATTCAGAAAATGGTCCACCGCACGAAAGCCGCTCGATACAAATTGTTTTTCCGGGTACAGGGTATCGTCTAGATCAAATACGACCGCTTTATGCATGGGAGATCATTTCTTTTCTAATATAAATGGCGTCATCATACCGCAGCATGACAAGGCCATCTTCCCAATCGTTTATTTGCTGGCCGATTTGTTGTCCCAGCATCATTTGAATGATCCAACGCGGAAAATCCGCTCCTGCTGCAGCAGCCAAAGGGAATCCGCCACCGAACCTAGGATTGATTTCGATGAATTTCATTTTGTTGTCGGCCGTCAAGAAACATTGGACGGTTATACAGCCAACAGCGCCCGGCAGCGATTCAACCACATACTTAGCCGCTTCCATCAATTCATGGTTTTTGACAGTAATTCCTTTGCTGACCTCGCCGGCACGCGTTTCCAAGCGTAAGCGAGGGACGACGGAACGGACCTTTCCTTCAAAATCCACCAATATGTCAAGCGTATACTCGTCACCTGAAACAAACTCCTGAACCATCGCATTCGGTATATAATTTCGAAAAAAAGCAAGCTCCTCGGCATTATTGATTTTCATTGCCCCGACACTACAGCTGCCGTCGAACGGCTTGAGGAAAATAGGGAAACTTGCCGCCGAATCTTGCTCGACTCGTTCGGGATCAAGTACGGCTGGCGTATCTACGCCGATACGAGCAAAGTATTCGTACGTATTTTCTTTATCGAAGCAAATCTCATTCGTTTCCTCAGATGAAACAAGAACGGTCGTTCCTGCTATTTCGAATTCGGGTTTGAATTTAGAAAACAAAGAGAGCTCATTGTCGATTAATGGAACAAGAAGTCTAATGTTATATTTCTTGCATATTCGCAATACCTCGTGAATATACGAGTCGTCCGACACCTTGGGAACAAGTTCATGAAAATCGGAAACAAACGAGGTCGGGGATGTTGGCTTGGCGTCTATCGTAACGATTTTGCCTTCGATCCGCAAATCGCTTAATGTTTTTTTGAAATGCCGGATCAGGGACACTCTTCTACCGGAACTAGTGAATAATATATTAAAGTCCATGATCTTTAATCTCCTTTTCTCCTGTGTAAAGCGGCATCGAAACATATACTTCCTGCCTAACGTCTCTTGTATCGAGCACTTCCTTGACGGTAAGCCATATGATTTTGAGATCCAATAGAAAAGAACGGTTCTCCACATACCAAAGATCCATTGCAAACTTTTCTTCCCAACTGATCGCGTTCCTCCCATTGACCTGAGCCCAACCCGTCAATCCCGGTCGCACTTCATGCCTTCTTGCTTGACTCGGCGTATATATTGGCAAATATTCCATTAAAAGCGGACGTGGCCCGACCAAGCTGATATCACCTTTGAATATATTGAAAAGCTGCGGTAATTCATCAATGCTAAATTTTCTCAGAAACTTTCCGAAAGCGGTCAACCGCAAACCGTCCGGGAGTAAATTACCTGCGTCGTCGACACTATTCAGCATCGTACGAAACTTATAGATCACGAAAGGTTTTCCGTGCAAGCCTGGACGCTGTTGGGTAAACAATACCGGAGACCCAAGCTTGAGCTTAACAAGCAAAGCAAACAGAAGAATGATGGGAAAAAGCAGGGCTATCGCGCATAATGAGACTAGTACATCAAACGATCGTTTCATCCGTGTAATAACTCCTTATAGATGGCATCGTGCTCGCCCAGAATTTTATCGAGTTCATATTCCTGTTCAATTTTTTTTCTTGAGAGCGTCCCCATTTCATACCTTAACGCCCGATCCAGAATGAGCGCCAAACAGCTATCGGCAATTTTTTCCGGCTGCATAACAGGAACCAGGAATCCATTTTCGCCATGGACGACCAGGTCGCGGTTCCCTCGAATATCCGACAATACGACCGGAATGGCCATCGACATCATCTCCATAACCGAACGAGGCAGCCCTTCCCTTAAGGAAACAAGAAGACCGATATCCGTAATGCTTAAAATATCGTCGATATCGCTGCGATAGCCCAAGCATTTGACATGACTCTCCAAATGTCGAAGCGCGATTTCCTTCTTGACCATCTCCTGGTGATGCCCTTGACCTGCTAGTAAAATTACGAAATCCGTATATTTTTGCTTTAAACGCTCACACGCTTCAATGACGTCGATATGTCTTTTGTTTGCGGTAAATTCCGCCAGGTGGGTAATGACGACAGTATCTTTAGCGATGCCGAGCTCCTTCTTTACCTGATCCCGCCGACTTTGCGAATACTTCTTGAGATCGAACCGCCTCATATCAACGCCAATCCCTTTGATATACAGTACTTTGTTCTTGTGGACTAATTTATGAGCGGCTTGGTAATCGTCGCTGTTGATCACGATAAGCTTATCCGTTCTGTATCCGGCAACTTTCTCGCTAAGGAAATAAATCAGGTTAGATAGTCCTTTTCCTTGTTCATTGAAATGAAAGCCGTGAGCCGTGTAATACACTTTGCAAGCTCTATACGCAACCATTCGCGTAATAAATGAAGCGATCGGCGTGTGAACGTGTACGGCATCATAATGATAGGTATTGAACAGCTTTCTGATTTTCTTAACGGCAACCAGATTCGAAAAGCTCAGCAAGCCTCTGCTGAAAGGAATGTGGAAAATCGTAACTCCACCTAGCAACTCGCTCATCTTCGGTAAATCCGAAATACAGGTAGCGACATGGACGTCAAAGCCTTGTTCCTGCAATCGACGAATATGCGGAACTAAAAAAGCGCTAATCGTCGCTTGCACCGTTGTCACGATCAATATCGTTTTCATTTTATTCCCCTCTTCAGGAAGCCTCTTCATGAATCGGCTTGGAAATCCAATATAGAGCGAATGCAAAGTAAACCCAAAGGACCCTGAAATTCTCAATATTGATCGAGAATGCTTGAACCCCCAAGGCAATCAGACTTATAAATAAGTAAGACGAAACCGCATCCCCCTTCTTCATGCGCTGGCTCAGCTTGATAATCAAAAACGCCGGCAGAGAAAGCAGTGCGATGAATCCGAGAGCGCCCGTTTCAGCCAAAAAACCCAGATAAGTGTTGTGCGGAATGTTGTGGATATTTGAGTTGAACATAGAGGCAGCCGTTCTATACTGTCCTGACCCCACTCCAAAAAGCGGATTTTTTTGCCACAATTCGAGTGCTGTTTCCCAAAGCATCAGCCGATTCTGCGTTCCGGGATCATTCCCTCCGACCTGCGTGATCCGATCCACTGCCGTTTCAATAAATGTAACGTGCAAGTTGAGTAAAATCGTTCCGACGATGACAAAAATAGCGGCAATGGTAATGAATTTCATCATATTCTTGATCCCGTTGCCTCGTTGGCTTACTGCGATGACGATCATCGAAAGGACGAGGCCGATCAATAAACCGATTACGCCTCCGCGCGAAGAAGTCAGAAACAGGGCTATTATGATTAGCAGGATGTTTATTCCGAACCGTCTGCCTCGAAGCCGGTTGTATGTCAAACAAATGCCAAGCGATAAAATCAAATAGGCGGCTGCAAGGTTCGGATCCTCGAATGTTCCCTGCGCCCGGAAAGCAAGCGTAAGCCCCGTCGTTTTTCCGACATAAAACAAGCTGACTCCAATAATGCAAAGCAAGGAAAAAAGGACGGAAATGAAGTTCCAGCTTTTCAGAAACCGAGGCTCAAACGACTTCCCCCCGCGATGAAAGCAGAGCAAGAGCACAATAAAGTAAACGAAGCATGTCGTTATTTTAATGAAGTTGGAAATGCCATATCGGTAATCCACCACATTGGCTATGGCCGATAACAGAAAAGAAGAAGACATCGCACACATTAAACCTAAGACTGCAAGCAAATATTGCCTGTACTTGCTAAAAAACTCCATCATTGCAGACCAGGGCATCTTATACATGGATAACAGTAACAACGGCAAAATAAAATCGGCGAACGAAATGTTTAAGTTAAAGCCGACGTTTAGGTAGAACATAACCGGAAGCAGCAAAACAAGATATTCGAACAATCCGATCCGGTAGATTAAGGTTATTGCTATCAAACCCGCAACTCCGACCGTATAAATAACATATTGCGGGTAAAAAGAAGTGAATATGCCTAACGAAATTCCAAGTGCCAACAAACAACCGGCTTGGAAAAAACCGAGCTCTATATTTCCGATTTTGGATCTACTCATATAGAGCTTCACACGTTCACCCCTAATTTAACGAAGCCTTCAAAATCCCTCCAGAACTTCGTACGCCTCGTCTCCAATTGCTCCGAGGTATACTCCTTAGCTTTATTCAAGCTTTGTTCGGAAGCACGCCGCTGCCACTCTTTATCCTCGTACATCTTCCGGATGAGCGTCGCCAATTGCTTGTTGTCGCCTGGACGAATCAAGCAATTGGCCGGTAAAAGCTCCGGAATGCCGCCAATTGTGGATCCGATAGCCGGCAAACCTCTGCTCATCGCTTCCACAAGGGCACGCGGCAGCCCTTCCTGACGGCTTGGCTGAATGTATATGTTTAAATCGTCAAGCCACTCGTAGACTGCCGGTCCGCTTGGTAACGGCTTGGAAAAAACGACATTTTCCGCAACATCGAAGCTTTTCGCTAGTTCTATCCATGGCTGAGGATTTCCGACTCCCAAGACTCGCAGTTCGACATTCGGAATGTATGTTTTCACTTCGGCCACTGCTTGTATCGCCGTATCGATTCCTTTGTAATTGACGAGCGACCCGATCAGTCCTATGCGAAAAGGCTGCCGGTCGAAATCGTCGATTTTTGCATTTCGAGTAGCAAGTACACCATCATCGACATTCGGTATGAACACATCGGAACAACCTACTGTTTTGCCTTTCGAAGGAAAATGATCCTGCAAAAAACGGGTAGTTACATATAGGGCGTAGGGTGCGTTTTTGACCAGGTATTTGGTATATATCGTGTTAATCGGAGCGTAGAGCTTTCCTTGCCACGATCCGTAATTCCAGAGCGCATCCCATGGATGACCAACTACTTCAACGGCATAAGGTTTGCCCATCGTCTTTGCGATTTGTATGGCCATTGCTCCAATTTCACTGGGAAGCCTTGCTATCAGCGCATCCGCATCCTTTAATTGACGCTCCAATTCATGCTTAACTTTCGATCGTTGTGTAAAGCGGGAAGTCGGACTGCTAAGGGAAGGAACGGGTGCAAAATCAACATTCGGTCCGCTCGACAATTTCCGTTCATCGTATGTGCCGGCGGCGTTCTGATCGCGTTTTCTGGTTACGACCGTGACATGATCAAACACCTTTAAATACCGCTGCCACAACCTGTAATTAAAAGTTTCATTAAAGTACAAACCGTCCGGACTCTTCTCTAAATAAACGTCATGTGCAAAAACGACGCGCATGAGATACACCCCATCTTTTATTATTCGACAGACAAAACAGGCTTTGGTTCCCCGATGCCTTGTTGCTGTGAGGCCGACGTCTTTCGTTTGATTCGAATTGAATAGACATTGATCGCAAATGTCATAAGCAATTGAATGAACGCTACTGCTGTTACGGATACGGCGGCTCCTATCAGTCCATATCGTGGAACGAGAACTACGCAGCTAATTAACGTCAGTACATTTACGCATATAAAAACGGGAAGCTGGACTTTAAAATATTGTGCTGCGGTAACGCCATACCACAGAATCGATTCCACATTGCCGATCGTGGCGGCTACCATTAACCAAACAAGCAGGACGTCTTGCTCCGCAAATTCCTTGCCATAGAGCACATGCAGCAACCCGTTTCCCGCGAGCAGCGTTAGCGCTATACCGACTGAACCGAACAAAAATCCAAATATGGCGAGCTTGCTCAATAGCTTACGGAATCGGCCTACATGTTCGACATAATAACGGGATAGCCTGGAGCTTGCCGACTGTCCGACTGCGTTAATAGGTATGCTGTTAAATAACATGAAGTAAGCAATAGCCGAGAAAATGCCAAGCTCGTAGGTGCCCAACTGATTTTCTATCACATAGCGCGGAATATTAAGATTTACGGAAATTAACAAAGATACGATACCAAGAGGCAGCGCTTTTCTGACCAGCATGAGCAGCCGCTTTGCCGAACCTTGCTCTTCAGGCAAGGTTTGGTTTTCTGCTTCCGCATCAGTCATTCTTCCCTTTTTGCTATCATAAAAGAAAAGTACCGACAGCCATGCAACGGCAAGGCCCACAGTACCCCATAACACGGAGCCCGTGATATACACGCCAATGAATACGCAAACGATCGAGAAGGTCCCTTTCAAAAACATGGATTTGGATATGATATCCATCTTCTCTTCCTTTTGAAACTTTCCGTAATAGACCTCGCTCGTCGCTTCAAACGCCTTCGCTATGCCAATGAACGATATGATTAGTACTGACGTCGTGTCATAGCCCGAGATAAATGCAAAGAGCACGATTACAGCTAATGCCGCAACCATGCTCCACAACCGCAATTTTACATATTCCCGGAAGGTGTACTCCTGCTTCGTATCGGTAGCTTGAATTAGCCGCAAGGAGAAGTTAAAGAAAATAATGATTGGAGCCGTCATGACAAGTCCAAGCGAGAACTGACCCACCATTAAGGGACCGCCGAGCTTGGCAATTACGAGTAAAATGAGCCATTGGCAAAAAGCGTAATACAAATTTCCGGCAACGGACCAGACGACGTTTTTCTTCAAAGAATGCTCCTTCACACTAACGATACTTCCTTCTTCGAAGGTTTAACCGTTTCCGTCTGGAAGGATGGAACGATGTGACCAAGCATGTTTCGAATGATATCCGGATTCTCGCCGATCATCTTCTCCAATTTCTTCATCTCGAAATCCAAATCGTATCGATTGATATTCATTGGCTTCCCGATAAATATGCGATCATGCAGCGTTGATGTAATACCTTCCTCGTCCGTAAGCAGCTCTTCGAAAAGCTTCTCGCCAGGCCGTATGCCCGTATATTGAATATCGATATCCACGCCGGGTTCGAATCCCGAAAGCTTGATCAAGTCTTTGGCAAGGTCTACGATTTTTACAGGCTTCCCCATGTCCAGAATGAAGATTTCTCCTCCTTGCGCAAAAGAGCCTGCCTGAATGACCAACTGTACGGCTTCGGGGATGGTCATAAAATATCGGATCATATCCGGATGCGTAACCGTTACAGGCCCACCCATAGCAATTTGCTGCTTGAAGAATGGAATGACACTCCCTCTGCTGCCCAGAACATTACCGAATCGTACCGCTACAAATTTAGTCGCGCTCGTTTTGTCCAAGCACTGGATGAACATTTCGGCAACTCGTTTCGTCGCCCCCATAACGCTGGTCGGATTGACGGCTTTATCGGTAGAAATCAAGACAAACCGTTCTGCTTGATAGCGGTCCGCACATTCCGCAACATTTTTGGTACCGAACACATTGTTCTTAATCGCTTCGGTAGGATTTCGCTCCATTAACGGGACATGTTTATGCGCTGCAGCATGAAACACGACATGAGGTCTGCTTTTACAGAAAACGTCATCCATTCTCGCGGCATCTTGTATATCCGCAATGACCGTTTCCAAAACGAGATCCGGAAATTTCCTGCGAAGCTCCATCTCAATGGTGTATATGCTGTTTTCTCCGTGACCCAGCAGCATCAGTCGAGCGGGCTTGAATGGCGCAATTTGCCTGCACATTTCCGAACCGATTGATCCTCCCGCTCCGGTAATCAATACGGTCTTCCCTTCCACGTAGTTCGCTATACCGTCCAAATCCACTTTTATGGGCTCTCTGCCGAGCAAATCCTCGACTTCCACATCGCGAATTTGATTCACCGTAACTTTCCCATTTATTAAATCATTGAGATGAGGCATGATCTTCAATTTAGCTTTCGTGCATTTACACATACTCACGATCTCCGAGATTTCTCTCTTTGAAACGGATGGCATCGCAATGATAATATCATCGACGGCGAACTTTTCCACCGTATGACCTATCAGTTGCCTTCCTCCGATGATGGGAACTCCATGAATGCGGGAATCGTGTTTAAGCGGAGCGTCGTCAATAAAAGCGACGGGGTACATGTCCGAGGAGCGGTTGTATTTAAGCTCTTTCGCAATCATCGTTCCGCAGTCGCCTGCTCCGATAATCAACGCATTGTGATGTTTTTTCGCTTTATGATTAAAATTGTACTGGATGAGCTTCCATGAAAATCGATACCCCCCGAGCAATAGAAACATCGATTGAAGCGATCCTAGCCAGATCGACATGGGGACTAGCTTTCCATCGATTGTAAACGTTATTAGATAGGCAATGATCCCACCTATAAGTAGCGCTTTACCGGCGGACAACAGTTCCTCAATGCCTGCATACCGCCAGAGATGGTGGTACAACTTCAAGGAAGTCATGCAACCTACCCCTAGGCAGGAGGCAAATGATGCGAAAATAATAAACTGTTTCAAATAGGCTGACGTTATCGCCCCGTCGAACCTCAATACATAGGACATGAAAATACAGGACCAAATTAGTAATATGTCAATAACTACAAACAGGATAACCCTTCTTGGAACATTCACGTTTCCATCACCCGACTAGTGTTTTATTTTTCAAATTCGGCTTTAAAGAACGTGTGCCAGCTGTTCAAAATGCTTTGAGGTTCCTAACTGTTCCCTAGCGACTATCTGTTCAAGATTTCGTAATAAGGGCAACCGAAACTCTTCATTTCTAAGAGCATAATCAAGGGTGGCAATAATATAACCGAGCTTGTCTCCAACATCGTAACGCAAGCCGTCAAAATGGTAGGCGTAGACACTTTGAATTTGGCTTAATTTACGCAGCGCATCGGTTAGTTGAATTTCACCGCCCGCTCCTTGTTCCTGATTGCCTAACAGATCAAAAATTTCCGGGGATAAAACATACCTGCCCATGATGGCCAAATTAGAAGGAGCGTGCGCCCTATTCGGTTTTTCAACCATACCTTTAAGAGCATACAACCGTCCTTCGTTCTTTAACGGATCAACGATTCCATACCGTTCTATCAAATCATCCGATACAGGTTGTACACCGATTACGGAGCTGCCCGCACGTTCGTATTGCTCGATCAGTTGCAGTAAGCAAGGCGTCTTCGCTTCAACGATGTCATCCCCAAGCAGCACGGCAAACGGTTCATTTCCGATAAATTTTCTGGCGCACCAAACGGCATGACCAAGACCCTTGGGTTCCTTCTGACGAATATAGTGGATATCGATCATTCTGGAAGATTTGAGCACTTCTTCTAGTAAATCCAACTTATTCTTTTCCAACAGCTTTTGTTCCAATTCGAATGAACTGTCAAAATGATCCTCGATGGCTCGCTTCCCTTTACCTGTCACGATTATGATATCTTCTATGCCTGATTGTATCGCTTCTTCTACGATGTATTGAATGGTCGGTTTATCGACAACCGGCAGCATTTCCTTCGGCATGGCTTTTGTTGCAGGCAAAAACCGTGTTCCATAACCTGCTGCAGGGATTATTGCCTTTCTGACTTTCTGCATGCATCAGCCCTCACCTTTCAATAGAAAAATTAAATGTCTTAAAAAACTAATGCATGCCACTCCCGAAGTTACCAGCAATGATATGCATTAATATTTCAAGCCAACTTAGACAGGGCATTAAACCCTTCCTCACGTCACACCCTCGACGATCTACGTCTAAGGCATCCAATGCCCACAGCATGACCGAGTATCTACCGTGATAAAGGTGCAGTAGACATGACCTTCGGAATGAAAGAAATCTTCTATCCGTTACCCGTTTAAGTAGTAAGACGATGAATCATTCCTTGCATATGCGCTGTTATTCAATACAG
>Ga0256786_1001185_pt1 | contig 10955 bp, 10 predicted proteins | sample MC6MC0937MT_FD_186053 | JGI IMG/M metagenome (GOLD analysis project Ga0256786, IMG submission 186053) | Metatranscriptome of enriched soil aggregate microbial communities from Iowa State University, Ames, United States - MC6-MC0937-MT... | ecosystem: Environmental > Terrestrial > Soil >...
GTACGTACAGTCATTAGAGACAGTTTGATGCTCCATAGTCCAGAATATAGAAAACGTATTGAAGAGCGTGAAAAAGAAAAACGTAAACAACAATTGGACTCAAGCAAAAATGCACCAAAAAATCCAAGTCCAAAAACAAATTTAGATACGATCAGAACGACTGCGATTAAAAATGAAGATGAGGAAAGGAGTTATCATGCGAGCTAAACTGAAATTTGCTATCGGAATATTGACACTGGGCACAATAATAGCCTCCTGTTCTTCCACCAAGAATTTGAAAGAGGGGGAAAGCCTGTATGTCAAAGGCAATGTAATTATAGACTCAGATACCATTTCAAAGGAGAATAAGGAAAAGCTTGCAACCTATCTTCAGTCGGCATTGATGCCCAAACCCAATAAACGTCTGGCGGGTGTTCCGTTTAAGCTTTATTTTAATAATATGGCCGGTGATTCTGCCAATAAAAACATGATCAAGAGATTCTTCAAGAAAATTGGTGAAGAACCCGTTTTGTTGAGTGATGTCAACCGTGAATACAATGAAAATCTGCTACGGAACCGTATGGAGAACATTGGTTTTTTCAATGCCGAGGTAAAATCCGACACGCTGGTGGAAGAAAAAAAAGCAACTGTAAATTATACCGCCAAACCAAATATCATTTACAAAATCCAGTCGGTCAAATTTGATATCGATAGCACAAGCCAATTGGGTCGGGATATCCGATCATCCTCAGACAAGAGTCTTTTGCAGGTAGGTAAACATTACAGTCTTGATGTTGTGCTGAATGAACGTGACCGCATTGATAATGATCTTAAAAACAAAGGTTATTACTATTTTAGTCCAGATTATATTTTGGTTGAAGTCGACAGTTCGCATCGAAACAACAGGGTTGACATGTACGTAACCGTGAAGAAAGAGACACCGCCGCAAGCAAAGGTTCCGTCCAAAATCAATAAGATCTATATTTTTCCGAATTACACGGAGACCAGTTCGGGCTACCAACGGTCGACCCGAAATGCAGAATTATTTGACAGCAGCTACTATTTTATTGACCGTAATCGTACATTCCGCAAACCCGTTATCGCAAAACATATCTTCTTCCATCCCGGAGATACGTACAACCGTACAGCGCACAACCAGACGATCAGCCATTTGGTCAATCTGAACAGCTGGAAGTTTGTAAAGAACAACTTTGTGGATAGTAAGGAGGTGCCCAATGCACTAGATGTCTATTACTATCTCACACCATTACCAAAAAAATCCTTACGGGTAGAACTACTGGGAAAAATGGCATCGGTCTATAATGGTACGGAAGTCAACGTCAACTGGACCCTGCGCAATGCATTTAAGGGTGCCGAGCAATTGAGCTTTAATGTGTTTGGAGGATATGAAACCCAAACCGGAGGAAATGCGGATCTGAATTCCAGCTATTACCGCTACGGAATGGAAGCAACCCTGACATTTCCCCGGATCCTTTCTCCTTTTGGCAGTATTAATCCCTCACGTCGTTTTATCCCTAAAACCTATGTCAAGGGACGTTATGAATTCTTAAATCGTCGTAAGGCCTATACGCTCAATTCGATCGCCCTAGATTATGGTTATATCTGGCAAGAATCGGAGGAAAAGCAGCATGACCTTGCCCTGTTGGAAATTACCTATGTTCAGCCTAAAGGTATTTCGGAAAATTATCAAAGGCAGATGGATACGATTCCTGCTTTGCGACATGCCATTGACCCACAGTTTACGATCGGACCAAACTACAACTTCACGTTCCAGAATACGATGAAGCAACAATTGAAGAATACCTTCTATTTCAAAGGAAATTTGGATCTTTCGGGCAATATCCTTGGTTTAATCAAAGGGGCAGACTTCAATAAGGGCAAGACATTTAAATTATTCGATGCCTACTTCTCTCAGTATATTAAATTAAGCGGCGACGGAAGGCATTATATGAAACTGTCTGAGAATTCACAATTGGCTTCCCGAGTGAGTCTCGGATTGAGTTATTCCTATGGAAACTCCCGATCACTTCCCTATTTGAAACAATACTATGTCGGTGGGCCAAACAGCATCCGTGCCTTTGGTGCGCGCGCTATAGGTCCGGGAACCGTTGCTCCGGAGAAATTGAGCAATGGGTTATTTTATGCTGACCAGACCGGTGATATCAAATTGGAACTGAACACAGAATATCGTTCTAAACTGGCTGGTTTTGTACATTGGGCAGCATTTATTGATGCAGGTAACGTCTGGTTACAACGAGAAGATGTAAACAAGCCCGGGGCTAAGTTCAGCAAAAACTTTTTGAATGAACTTGCCGTAGGTGGCGGAGCCGGCTTGCGCTTCGACTTTACCTTCCTGATCATCCGGACAGATTTTTCAATTCCATTCCGTATCCCCTACTTACCTAAAGGGGAACGTTGGGTATTTAAGGATATAGATTTTGGCAGTTCGCAATGGCGAAAAGATAACTTGATGTTCAATCTGGCTATTGGATATCCGTTCTAGAACTGAGTCATACTATTGGGATGAAATTTGAAATCAGTAAATTTTCATTCTAAAATTTACCTCAAACATAAAAAAGACTGTCTTTTAGGATAGTCTTTTTTTGCTTTTTGGTTCTATAAGCATTTGCATCCATTAGTAGGCAATAAAAGATTATACCACCCATAATGCCTGAAGGGCATCACGATTAGCAAAATCCGTATGGGCGCTTCTATGATCTTTTTAAAAACAAGTTATTCCAGTGAAATTGATTGATTAACTGACAATAATTCGTTAAATTCAAGCATTATTTACTAATCCACATAAATGCTCATGAAATATCCATGTCAAAAAACAGTACAAGCATTAGTGAAAATGGACTGGATATTCCATATGGCCATAAACAAACAAATAATTTACATATGAAAGTAACTATTGTTGGTGCTGGAGCTGTAGGAGCAACTACAGCAGACAATTTAATCCGTCGAAATGTCGCCGAGGAGATTGTATTATTGGATATCAAGGAAGGATTTGCAGAAGGAAAAGCGCAAGATATGGCTCAAACCGCAGCCCTACTGGGTTTTGAATCCAAAATCAAAGGTGTAACCAATGATTATCTGTCCACCGCGGGCTCTACTGTTGCTGTCATCACCTCGGGTATTCCCCGCAAACCGGGAATGACCCGCGAGGAATTGATCGGGACAAATGCAAATATTGTCAAATCGGTTGTAGAGAATTTAGTAAAACACTCTCCGGATATCATTATTGTCATTGTCTCCAACCCAATGGATACGATGACCTACCTCGCGCTCAAATCAAGTGGTTTGCCTAAAAATAGGATTATCGGAATGGGAGGCACATTGGATTCAGCACGCTTCAAATATCAATTGAGTGAAAAATTAAATGCATCGGCCGCAGATCTCAATGCCATTGTCATTGGTGGCCACGGTGATACAACTATGATTCCACTGATAAAGCACTCCACGTGGAACAGCATTCCGGTCAGTAATTTTCTTACAGCTGAGGAGCAGGCAGAGATTGTCCATAAGACCATGGTAGGTGGAGCAACATTAACGAGCCTCATCGGTACGTCGGCCTGGTATGCTCCCGGTGCCGCTACTGCCGCAGTGGTAGAAAGTATTGTACGTGATCAAGGTAAATTATTTACCGCTTCTGTTTACCTCGAAGGTGAATTTGGTCAGGAGGATATTAATCTCGGTGTTCCGGTTGTCATTAACAAAAAAGGCTGGGACCGTATTATTCCATTACAACTGGATGAGGAAGATAAGGAAAAATTCAGCAAAAGTGCTGATGCCGTACGTACCATGAATAATGTATTGAAAGAGATAAAGGTCTTGTAATCAACATAAACTAACGAGAGGAAAGGCTGTTATTCTAAATAACGGCCTTTTTTCATGTTGCAAAAAAGATTTTACTTTCACAGGAAGATAAGGCTACCCAAACTTTTTTTTTAATTAAATTTTTGGTTATGTTTGGGAATATGACAACAGTACCTTTTCAAATCTTAGATCTTCAGGGGCAAGGAACACATATTCTCGTTGATGTAACACTATATGAACGCAGCTTTAAAATGGTCATCGATACGGGAGCATCTAAAACCGTATTTGATAAAACCCAAATGGCGCATCTTCTGGAAGATCAGTTGCTGTTAGAGCCATCAGAAACCCTATCAACTGGTCTCGGCACCAACTCCATGGAGAGTTTTACAATGGAAATCCCCAGCTTGCATATCGGCACATGGCGAATCAATAAATTAAAAACCGCAGTATTGGACCTTAGTTCCATCAATTATGCCTACGGGCAAATGGAACTTGACCCCGTCATTGGGGTATTAGGGGGTGATATTTTTGCCGACTATGGCGCCGTCATTGATTATGCGAAACAAACATTACGCTTGCGGGACCGAAAAATAAAGAGTAAGTAAGTCCTCTGCTGGTACTCCGAAAATCTCAATGCGCAATATTAACTACTCAATACTACAGTTTAAAAAGCCGCTTATGGATATGCATCCGCAGGTAGGTATAATAGAGCAGCGCAATAACTATTCCCAGTCCACCCATCAGATATAAGGTAGTTCGGAGGCCACAGTAACTTGCGAGGGAACCAATCATGAGTGTACCTATTGGAAATATACCCTGAAAGGCCATGACATAATACGAAATAGCCCGTGCCCGATAGATCGGTATGGCATGTGTCTGAATATAGGTATTGATACTGGAGTTCTGCATCATCATAGCAAAGGAAACCAGCATCACATAGACTAAAGCCATCTGTAACATACTTGAATGTGCTAGGAATAACAACGCTAGCCCCATCAGTGCAGCCGCTCCCATCACCTGATAACGCAGATTCGTTCCCGATTTCAGTCGAGCCATGTTAAATGCACCGATCATGGCCCCCAATCCAGCAGCGCTTTCAAACCAGGAAAATATACGCTCATCCCCATGAAACATTTCTTTTGCTATAGCAGGCAAGAGTGAGGTGTAAGGAATGACGATCAAACTGGAAAAAGTCATGATAATAATCAAGGAAGAGATATGCGGCGAACGTTTGAGGTAGCGAAAACCTTCGACCAGCCCCTCCCAGTTGCTACCTTTACTTAGTTGCACTTTGGTTTCATCCACCTTCATCATCAACAATGTAATGATAACGGGCACAAAACTGATAAAATTCAATGCAAAACAGACCAATTCACCATAGGTACTGAGTAAGATCCCTCCGATGGCGGGTCCCAGCATCCGTGCACCGTTAAAGATGGTCGAATTGAGTGCAATGGCATTGGGCAGATCCTTACGGTCGCCAACCAGATACATCATCAAGGACTGTCGACCGAGCACATCGAAGGAGTTGATGACCCCTTGTATCAGACCAAGAACCGAGAGCCACAGCACAGTCTCCAATTTGAGGTAAACCAGCAACGTAAGCATACCTGCCTGTATCATCAGGCCGATCTGCGTCAATAACACCAGTTTATACTTCTTATGTTTATCAACAAAACTTCCGATAAAAGGAGACAAGACCAGGGAGGGTAATAAGGAAATAAACTGAACGAAACCCAACCAGAAGACCGAACCTGTCAGTTCATAGACCAGCCAGCTAATTGCTATCCGCTGCATCCAAGTCCCCATTAGGGAAATTGCTTGTCCTATTACATGTAAACGGAAGTTTCTATAATGGAGAGACCTAAAAACCTGCATATATAAAGATAATACTTATAAAAGTATAACAAAAAAGAACGGGAAGAGATTCTATTTTGCAAAAATAATGCTATAATTCATCGAAATAGATGTGTAATACTGGAATATAATCAATAACTTTGCACCTATTATTTTGAACATTAAAATAATCAAATAATTATCATTCAATAACATACACAATGAAATTTTTTATTGACACAGCGAACCTAGAGCAAATCAAGGAAGCCCAAGACTTAGGCGTATTAGACGGTGTAACGACCAATCCAAGTTTAATGGCTAAAGAAGGTATCAGCGGTGATGAGAACGTAATCAACCACTACAAAGCAATCTGTGCAATTGTTGACGGCGACGTGAGTGCTGAGGTTATTTCTACAACTTACGAAGAAATGATCAAAGAAGGCGAAGCATTAGCAGCTCTTGACAGCAAGATCGTGGTAAAAGTTCCTATGATCAAAGATGGCGTGAAAGCAATTAAATATTTCAGCAAAAAAGGCATTAAAACAAACTGTACATTGGTATTCACTGCTGGTCAAGCGCTATTGGCGGCCAAAGCAGGTGCTACTTATGTATCTCCTTTTATTGGCCGTTTGGATGATATCTCTACAGATGGATTGGCATTGATCGAAGATATCCGTTTGATCTACGATAACTACCAATACCCAACCCAGATCTTAGCAGCTTCTGTGCGCCATAGCGCACACATCTTAGGTTGTGCTAAAATCGGTGCAGATGTAATGACAGGTCCATTATCAGCAATGTTAGCATTATTAAAACACCCATTGACAGATAGCGGTTTAGCGACATTCTTGGCTGACCACGCTAAAGCTGCAGGTAAATAAAATAGACTATACTTCGGTATAGGTTTTGAACCGATAAGGGGAAGATGACAATAATCTTAACTTTATCGGTTTTCTTATGCGGATAAATTCCGTATTTTTGTAACTGATCTAAGATTTAACGAATAAGTCCATGGAACAATCCAATACTGTATATCCAGAAATTCTGAAACGAAATAGTTTAAAAATCACCCAACCCCGGTTAAAGGTGCTTGAAATTATTTCAACGAAAGATTCGGCTATTTCCCAGCCGGAACTGGAGAAATTATTGGGTAAGGATATTGACCGTGTGACATTGTATCGTGTATTGGCCAGTTTTGAGGAAAAGGGTATTATCCATAAGATCTTTGATCTACACGGGACCGCTACCTATGCCATGTGTTCCACCAACTGCTCCGAACATGACCATCATGACCAACATGTGCACTTCATCTGTCGGGTATGCAACTCGGTCTATTGTCTGGACGAAATTACATTGCCAAAAGTGTCTATCCCCGACGGATTTAGTTTGGAGGCGATTGCCGTAAACGCGCTCGGTGTATGTAATCATTGTAAAAAATAAATCACAACGTAGAGCTCCAAAACAATTTTTCGCTTGATCTGTCTATAGTTTGAGAATTGGATTCGCTCCGATTGGCTCGGCTATTGTACAGGTGAATGCTGATTTTTTTTGTACCTTGTATCAACACCATAATCATACTGAAGAATGATTGCGCATAGAGTTGGTTTATTGTACCTGCGGGTCTAATAACCACTGTTTTACACACTAGCGATCATACAAATGACTTGGTGGCTAATACGAATGAGTAAATAATAAAACGAATGAAGACAAGAAAAGATAATCCCTATAAAGAGGTATTAACACAACTGATCATCGATATTTTCGAAAAATCAGGAAACAAGCCACTCAACTATAAACAAGTTTCTTCCAAATTGAATCTGACGGACAACGATTCCAAAGTTGCCATTGCCGATATTTTACAGGAAAATGTGCGAAGCGGACTTTTTGTGGAAGTAGAACGCGGAAAATTTAACCTGAAACAAATTAAAGTATATGTCACCGGAAAAGTGGATATGACGGCAGATGGTTCCGCCTATATTATTCCTGAGGATGAATTTGAAAACGATATTTATATTGCGCCGCGTAAACTAAGACAAGCCCTGCATGGCGATATTGTCAAAGTACACACTTTTGAGAAAAGAAAAGGTGGCCGCAAAAAAGAAGGTGAAGTTATTGAAATCCTACAACGGGCCAAAACCGACTTTACCGGAACGATCAGCATTTCAAATAATTTCGCATTTTTTATCGCCGATGATCGTAAGATGTTGCACGATATCTTTATTCCACTGGACAATCTGAATGGTGCCAATGACAAAGAGAAAGTCGTTGTCTCGATCATTGACTGGCCAAGTGGCAGTAAGAATCCGGTAGGAACGGTCAAACATGTCCTGGGTGTCAAGGGTGAAAACAACACCGAGATGAATGCGATCTTGGCAGACTACGGCTTCCCATTGGAATTCCCGAAGAAGGTAGAAGATGAGGCTAATAAAATCACGGAGAAAATCAGCAAGGAAGAAATTGCCAAAAGACGTGATTTCAGGGGCGTTACCACATTTACGATTGACCCTGCAGATGCTAAAGATTTTGACGATGCCATATCTTTCCAAAAGCTGGAGAATGGCAATTACGAGATCGGTGTACATATTGCCGACGTATCGCATTTTGTGATTCCAGATACCGAGTTGGATAAAGAAGCTTTTAACCGTGCGACATCAGTCTATTTGGTAGACCGAGTCATTCCGATGCTTCCGGAGCGTTTGTCCAATGGTGTATGTTCATTACGGCCACATGAAGACAAACTTTGTTTTTCGGCAGTATTCGAAATGGATGAAAAAGCGACTATTCATGAGCAATGGTTCGGCCGTACGATTATCCATTCGGACAGACGGTTTAGCTATGAAGAAGCACAGGAAGTTATTGAGACGAAATCCGGTGATTTCAGCCATGAGCTATTGAAATTAAATGAGCTCGCTTATATCCTTCGTGAACGTAAGTTTAAAAATGGTGCGATTGCCTTTGAAAGTGAGGAGGTTAAATTCACCTTGGATGAAAACGGCAAGCCTACGGGTGTATATACCAAAGTACGTAAAGATGCCCACAAACTGATCGAAGACTTTATGTTGTTGGCCAACCGTAAAGTGGCTGAGTATATCGGTAAGCAAGGTCGTGGTAAAAACAAATTGACGTTTGTATACCGTTACCACGATGTTCCGAACCCTGAGACTTTGACTACATTTTCGCAATTTGCTGCACGTTTTGGCCACAAATTGACTATTAAAACAGACAAGGAAACAGCGAAGTCCCTCAATGCTATCATGACCAAGATCGAAGGTAGCAAAGAACAGAATATGCTGACCTCCCTGGCGGTGCGCTCCATGGCAAAGGCAATCTATACAACGAAGAAAACAAGCCATTATGGATTGGCATTTGACTATTATACCCATTTCACCTCCCCCATCCGTCGATATCCGGATGTGATGGTACACCGTCTTTTGCAGTTCTACCTGGATGGCGGGACAAAAGTCAATGCCGAGCACTACGAGAAAATGTCGGAGCACTCTTCACAAATGGAGAAAAAGGCAGCTGAAGCGGAACGTGCTTCCATCAAATACAAACAAGCGGAATACCTACAAGATCAGATTGGCACAGAATACACTGGTATCGTATCGGGTGTGACCGAATGGGGCATGTATGTGGAGATTCAGGAGAACAAGTGTGAGGGTATGGTACGTTTGCGTGATATCACGGATGATTTCTATGTACTGGATGAAAAGAACTATGCGATTATCGGCCAGCGGAAGAAAAAGAAATTCCAGCTGGGTGATGAAGTTCAGATCCGCGTGAAGAAAGTGGATCTGGATAAAAGGCAGATAGATTTTACGCTGCTTAGTTAAGACATAAAAAAACCGTATCAATAACCTTGCTACGGCTTTTTTATGTCTTGTAAAGAAGAAAATTATTGCTTAGTTCCTTCGAATGAATACTCTAATTGTCCAGCCTCTGTTCTTTCCGCTAGAAACAATAGACCTTTATTTTCAAAAGTATATATAAAACTACCTTGTGGCTCATTTGGCAAGGCTTGGATAGACATATTCATATTATTTGAGACCTGAAGCTCTCTTACAGGAAGTTTTAGATCAGCATTTTGAGCACTAACTTTGACCCTATTATCGCTAACTTTGGTAACTACCAATATTTGATTGAAGACTTCGTTTCCACCTATAATTTTAATTTTACCTTTATAGGTGCCTACAGCGGCATCAATACTCCCACCTGTTTGAATCGGCTCATCTTTATCCTTTGAACATCCCACAAACGCAAGAGTCACAAGCGCCAATACCACTGCATACATTAATTTCATTTTCATAACTTGAATACTTTAAATTTGTTTTTACTGTTAATTATCTATCCGTGTTTTACAAACGTCTTGCCAAAAAGAAGCATAAACATGCAAAAAGATAAAATATACTCAGAAACCAGTAGAAGAATATTTTTACAGAAAAACACAGAGCAACTAGTATTCAAGAGAATAAAGATTTTTACGAGTCAAACATAAAATCCCGTTTTTTTTCGCTCCAAGGCTAAACGACGTCATTATTATTGTCCCTATTTGACAACATAATATTAACCAGTAGCAGCTCTTAAACTTGCAAGCGCAATATCGGATTGTAAAAGCAGTAAACGAGAGCAGCATGACAATCATAAGAAGTCTCCCAGATGTTTACTCCATTTCGCCGAGTGAAACATGAATTCTGCGCCATGTCGGATTGAGTCAAACCTGTGTCGGAGTCATTTTTCCATGTGGTGAAATGAAAATTCCACTCGGCGAAATCATCTAAACCATGGAGAAAACGAAACAGATGGATGAATAAATCATTCCGACGCCCGACAAAACTATTTCGTTGCAGGGAAAAATGACTTAGTCGTGTGTCGAAATGATTTCGACAGGTGAGTAAATGAAACTTCCTTCCGGCGAAATCATTTTGACCAAGGACAGAATGCACGAGAAGGAGCGCGAACTTGTTAGCCCACCTGGGGAAATGGCTTCGCTCCAGGGAAAAGAGAGCTTCCATTTCGAAAAAATAATCTAAATTTTATATACTAACTATTTAATATTCAAAACGAAATCAGTATCTTTGCGAACTTAAAATAATTTAGGTATCAAATTTATAAACAAAAACAGGTAAATGCCTACTATTCAACAATTAGTTAGAAAAGGTAGAGTAGCTCTGGTTGATAAGAGTAAGTCACCAGCGTTGGACTCATGTCCACAGCGAAGAGGTGTATGTACACGTGTATATACTACTACCCCTAAAAAACCAAACTCAGCAATGCGTAAAGTAGCTCGTGTACGTTTAACA
>Ga0256786_1001189_pt1 | contig 10928 bp, 5 predicted proteins | sample MC6MC0937MT_FD_186053 | JGI IMG/M metagenome (GOLD analysis project Ga0256786, IMG submission 186053) | Metatranscriptome of enriched soil aggregate microbial communities from Iowa State University, Ames, United States - MC6-MC0937-MT... | ecosystem: Environmental > Terrestrial > Soil >...
TAATGCTCCTTGGAACAATTAATTAAGAAATCAATTTAAGAAAAGTGGCTAGATTAACAAAAAATCAAAAAGCGGCACTATCCAAAATTGAAGCTGGTAAAGCATACTCTTTAAAAGAAGCTGCGGCTTTAGTTAAAGAAATCTCATTGACCAAATTCGATGCTTCTGTGGATATCGACGTTCGTTTAGGCGTAGATCCCCGTAAAGCAAATCAAATGGTTCGTGGTATTGCAACTTTACCTCACGGAACTGGTAAAACTGTACGTGTTTTAGTTTTATGTACTCCTGATAAGGAAGAAGAAGCTAAAGCAGCAGGTGCTGATTTCGTAGGTTTAGATGAGTATATCAGTAAAATTGAAGGCGGTTGGACTGACGTTGATATCATTATTACAATGCCTAGTGTGATGGCTAAAGTAGGTAAATTGGGTCGTATTTTAGGTCCAAGAAACTTAATGCCAAATCCTAAAACTGGTACTGTAACTACAGAAGTAGGTAAAGCAGTAACAGATGTTAAAGGCGGTAAGATTGATTTCAAAGTTGATAAAACTGGTATCATCCATACTTCAGTTGGTAAAGCGTCGTTCGATGCAGACAAAATTTATGAAAACGCATTAGAGGTATTACAAACTATCTCTCGTTTAAAACCGTCTGCAGCAAAAGGAACATACTTTAAAAGCATTCACATTTCATCAACTATGAGTCCTGGTATTCATATTGAGACTAAATCAGTAGCGGGTATTTAATCATGAGAAAAGAAGAAAAACAAGAAATTGTTCAAGCTTTGGCAGAGCAGATTAAATCTTACGGTAATTTCTATATTACTGACACTTCTGAATTATCGGTAGAGAAAGTGAATGGCATTCGTCGCAAATGTTTCGAAAGTGATATTGAAATTAAAGCTGTTAAAAACACTTTAATCAAAAAAGCATTAATCGAAGCTGGTGTTGATTCAGAAGAGATCTTAGGAGCATTGAAAGGTGCCTCTACAATGATGTTCTCTGAAGTAGCAAATGCTCCAGCGAAATTAATCCAAGCTTTACGTAAAGAAGGTGATAAACCTTTGTTGAAAGCTGCCTATATCCAAGAAACTGCATTTGTAGGTGACAATCAGTTGAAAGCATTAGTGAGTCTTAAATCTAAAAATGAACTCATCGCTGACGTTATCGCTGCATTGGAATCTCCTGCTAAGAATGTTATTTCAGCTCTTCAATCGGGTGGAAATACAATTTCAGGTTTAGTAAAAGCTTTAGAGCAAAGAGGTTAACGAATACTCTTTTATAATAAAACATTCGTACTATTATTAATAACAATTTTTCATAACGACATTCAAAAATTCAAAATAAAATGGCAGATTTAAAACAACTTGCTGAGCAGTTAGTAAACTTGACAGTAAAAGAAGTTAAAGAACTAGCTGATATCTTAAAAGACGAGTACGGTATCGAGCCTGCTGCTGCTGCTGTTGCAGTTGCTGCTGCTCCAGCTGAAGCTGCTGCTGCTGAAGAGAAAACATCTTTCGATGTTATCTTGAAAGAAGCTGGTGGTGCTAAATTAGCTGTAGTTAAATTAGTAAAAGATTTAGCTGGATTAGGCTTGAAAGAAGCTAAAGATTTAGTAGATGGCGCTCCTAAAGAAATCAAAACTGGTGTTTCTAAAGACGAAGCACAAGCGTTGAAACAACAATTAGAAGAAGCTGGAGCTGTTGTTGAGATTAAATAATCTTATCTAACAAGCCCTCAAAAGGTTTAGACTCTGACGTAATTTCGTTAGAGTCTATTCCTATTTATGATATTTGACTACTAGTCTATGTGTGTGCTGAACATAGTCGAGATGTAGTAATAACAGCATAGTTAAGCTCAGTTTTTTTAAAACTAAAATTCATATCCCCTTGGCAAACAATAATATTCAACAAGAAAGAGTAAATTTTGCGACAAGCAGGAAAGTTCTGGAATATCCAGATTTCTTAGATGTGCAATTGCAATCTTTCAAGGAGTTTTTTCAATTAGAAACTACTTCTGACAACCGCCATCAGGAAGGGCTGTTCAAGGTATTCTCGGAAAACTTCCCTATTTCTGATTCTAGAAACATTTTTGTGCTCGAGTTTTTGGATTATTTTATTGATCCTCCTCGCTATGATATACAAGAATGTATCGAACGTGGGTTAACTTATAGCATTCCTCTAAAGGCGAAGTTAAAGTTATCATGTAATGATGAAGAACACGAAGATTTCGAAACTATTGTACAGGACGTATATTTGGGAACTATCCCATATATGACACCGAAAGGTACTTTCGTGATTAATGGTGCGGAGCGCGTAATCGTATCTCAATTACACCGTTCACCTGGCGTTTTCTTTGGTCAAAGTAGACACACAAATGGTACTAAACTATATTCTGCAAGGGTAATTCCTTTTAAAGGATCTTGGATCGAGTTTGCAACTGACGTTAATAACGTTATGTATGCTTATATCGACCGTAAGAAAAAATTCCCAGTTACTACTTTATTACGTGCTATCGGTTATGATTCAGATAAGGATATCTTAGAATTATTTGATCTTGCTGATGAAGTTAAAGTTAGTAAATCTGGTCTTAAGAAATACGTTGGTCGTCGTTTGGCGGCAAGGGTATTGAAAAAATGGATTGAAGATTTCGTTGATGAGGATACAGGTGAAGTTGTATCTATTGACCGTAATGAGATCATACTTGAACGTGAGACTGTTTTAGAAGAAGATCACATTGACTTGATCATCGACGCTGGAGTAAAATCTATTATTTTAGCGAAAGAAGATGCATCTAACAATGCGGACTATTCAATTATATATAACACATTACAAAAAGATACGTCTAACTCTGAGAAAGAGGCAGTAGAGCACATCTACCGTCAATTACGTAACGCTGAACCACCTGATGAGGAAACTGCTCGTGGTATCATCGATCGTTTATTCTTCTCGGACAAACGTTACGATTTAGGTGATGTTGGTCGTTACCGCATTAACCGTAAATTGAAATTAAATACTCCTGATGAAACGAAGGTATTGACTCGTGAAGATATCATCGCTATCGTGAAGTATTTGATTAACTTAATCAACTCTAAAGCTGAGGTGGATGATATTGACCACTTATCTAACCGTCGTGTACGTACTGTAGGTGAGCAATTATACGCGCAATTTGGAGTAGGTCTTTCTCGTATGGCACGTACTATTCGTGAACGTATGAACATTCGTGATAATGAGGTTTTCACACCGACAGATTTAATTAATGCACGTACGTTATCGTCTGTTATTAATTCTTTCTTTGGTACTAACCAGTTATCACAGTTCATGGATCAAACTAACCCTCTTGCAGAGATCACGCACAAGCGTCGTCTTTCGGCTTTAGGTCCAGGTGGTCTTTCTCGTGAGCGTGCTGGTTTCGAGGTTCGTGACGTTCACTATACGCACTACGGTCGTTTGTGTACAATCGAAACTCCTGAGGGACCAAATATTGGTTTGATTTCTTCATTAGCTGTTCACGCTAAGATTAATAATTTAGGTTTTATCGAAACGCCATACCGTCGTGTTGAAGATGGTCGTGTTGTGGTTGAAGAACCTGTACATTATTTATCTGCTGAGGACGAAGATGAGAAAACAATCGGTCAAGCTAATGCACAATATGATGATAATGGTAATTTTATCGATGCTAAAGTAAAAGCTAGATATTTTGGTGATTTCCCGGTAATCGAACCTACACGTTTGGATTATATGGATGTTGCACCTAACCAGATTACATCTATTGCGGCTTCATTAATTCCTTTCTTGGAGCATGATGATGCCAACCGTGCATTGATGGGATCAAACATGCAGCGTCAAGCTGTTCCAATTTTACGTCCACAAGCACCTATCGTAGGTACTGGTCTAGAAGGCCGTGTTGCGAAAGATTCTCGTACATTAATTAATGCAGAGGGTGATGGTGTGGTTGAGTATGTAGATGCGGATGAGATTAAAATTCGTTACGACCGTACTGATGATGACCGTTTAGTGTCATTTGATGACGACGTGAAAACATATAGATTGATCAAATTCAAGAAAACCAATCAGAATACTTGTATGAACTTAAAACCTATTGTAGGTAAAGGGCAACGTGTGACTAAAGGTCAGGTATTATGTGAAGGTTATGCAACTGAAAATGGTGAATTAGCATTAGGACGTAACTTGAAAGTTGCATTCATGCCTTGGCAAGGATATAACTTTGAGGATGCGATCGTAATTTCTGAGCGTGTAGCAAAAGAAGACTGGTTTACTTCTCTTCATATTGAAGAGTTTGAATTGGAAGTTCGTGATACAAAACGTGGTGAAGAAGAATTAACAGCAGATATCCCTAACGTTTCGGAAGAAGCGACTAAAGACTTAGACGAAAACGGTATCATCCGTATTGGTGCTGAGGTTAATGGTGGTGATATCTTGATTGGTAAAATCACTCCAAAAGGTGAGTCTGATCCTTCTCCAGAAGAGAAATTATTACGTGCAATCTTTGGTGACAAAGCGGGTGACGTTAAAGATGCTTCATTAAAAGCTTCTCCTTCATTGAAAGGTGTTGTTATTGATACGAAGTTGTTTGCACGCGCTAAGAAAATGTCAAAAGAAGTTGAGCGTAAAACATTAGAGAAATTAGAAACAGCGCATGAAAGAGCTGTTAAGATTTTGAAAGAACGTTTAGTAGAGAAATTGTTTACAGTTGTAAATGGTAAAACTGCTCAAGGTATCTATAATGTATATAAAGAATTATTAGTAGCGAAAGGAGCTAAGTTTACACAAAAAATCTTAGCTGAATTAGACTACAATAATATCAACCCTACAGGTTGGACAACTGACGAAGATAAGAATGAAATGATTAAAGCTGCTTTACACTTCTATAACATTAAGTTAAACGAAGAGTTAGGTGCTTTCAAACGTGATAAATTCGCAGTTTCTGTCGGTGATGAATTGCCATCAGGTATCGTTCAAATGGCTAAAGTTTACGTTGCTAAGAAACGTAAATTGAAAGTAGGGGATAAGATGGCTGGTCGTCACGGTAATAAAGGTATTGTTGCACGTATTGTACGTGATGAAGATATGCCTTTCTTAGATGATGGAACACCAGTAGATATCGTGTTAAACCCATTAGGTGTACCTTCTCGTATGAACTTGGGACAGATTTACGAAACTGTTTTAGGTTGGGCTGGTCAAAAATTAGGTGTTAAATTTGCAACTCCTATTTTCGACGGTGCTGAAAAAGAAGAGGTAGAAGACTGGGTAGCTAAAGCTGGTTTACCTGCTTCAGGTAGAACTTACTTGTACAATGGTTTAACGGGTGAGCGTTTTGACCAACCAACTACAGTTGGTGTGATCTATATGTTGAAATTAGGACACATGGTTGATGATAAGATGCACGCTCGTTCGATCGGACCATACTCATTGATTACACAACAACCATTGGGTGGTAAAGCTCAATTCGGGGGTCAGCGTTTTGGTGAGATGGAGGTTTGGGCATTAGAGGCATTTGGTGCATCTAATATCCTACAAGAAATCTTGACTGTGAAATCGGATGATGTTGTTGGTCGTGCGAAAACTTACGAGGCTATCGTAAAAGGAAACAATTTACCAACTCCATCTGTACCAGAATCGTTTAACGTATTGGTACATGAGTTACGTGGTTTAGGTTTAGATATCACATTGGATTAATTAAGCAAAGTGAAGTTTTAGTGATCGCTATGATCACTAAAACTTCTTCATAAAGCTTTAACTTTTGAATAAGTATGTCTTACAAAAAAGATAATAAAATTAAAAGCAACTTTACATCAATTACTGTAAGCTTGGCGTCTCCAGAAACAATTTTAGAGCGTTCAAGTGGTGAAGTTGTAAAACCGGAAACGATTAACTATCGTACCTACAAACCAGAACGTGATGGTTTATTCTGTGAGCGTATCTTTGGTCCTGTAAAGGATTATGAATGTCACTGTGGTAAATACAAACGTATCCGTTACAAAGGTATCGTATGTGACCGTTGTGGTGTTGAAGTTACGGAGAAAAAAGTACGTCGTGAGCGTATGGGACACATTTCATTAGTGGTTCCTGTTGCTCATATCTGGTACTTCCGTTCTCTTCCAAATAAAATTGGTTATTTATTAGGTCTTCCTACCAAGAGACTAGACATGATTATCTACTACGAAAGATATGTAGTTATTCAGGCTGGTATTAAAGAGGATGATGGTATCAACTATATGGACTTCTTGACTGAAGAAGAATATTTAGATATTTTAGATACATTACCGAAAGAAAATCAATATTTAGATGACAACGATCCTCAAAAGTTCGTTGCTAAAATGGGTGCTGAAGCGTTAGAAGAATTATTGAAACGTATTGATTTAGATAAATTATCTTATGATTTGCGTCATCAAGCGGCTAACGAAACTTCTCAACAACGTAAAAATGAGGCCTTAAAGCGTCTTCACGTTGTAGAAGCATTCCGTGGTTCTAGAGATCGTATTGAGAATCGTCCGGAGTGGATGATTGTTAAAATCGTTCCTATTATTCCACCGGAATTGCGTCCATTAGTGCCTTTAGATGGTGGCCGTTTTGCGACTTCAGATTTAAATGATTTATACCGTCGTGTTATTATCCGTAATAACCGTTTGAAACGTTTAATTGAAATCAAAGCGCCAGAAGTAATTTTACGTAATGAAAAACGTATGTTACAAGAGGCTGTAGATTCATTATTCGATAACTCACGTAAAGTTAACGCAGTTAAAACTGAAGGTAACCGTGCGTTGAAATCATTATCTGATATCTTAAAAGGTAAACAAGGTCGTTTCCGTCAAAACTTATTGGGTAAACGTGTGGATTATTCGGCTCGTTCGGTAATCGTCGTTGGACCGCACTTGAAATTACACGAGTGTGGTATCCCTAAAGATATGGCAGCAGAACTTTACAAACCGTTTATCATTCGTAAGATGATCGAACGTGGTATCGTTAAAACTGTAAAATCGGCTAAGAAAATTGTAGATCGTAAAGATCCAGTTGTTTGGGATATTTTAGAAAACGTGTTGAAAGGTCACCCGGTATTATTAAACCGTGCACCTACGCTTCACAGATTGGGTATTCAAGCTTTCCAACCTACGTTAGTAGAGGGTAAAGCAATTCAATTACACCCATTAGTGTGTACAGCGTTCAACGCCGATTTTGATGGTGACCAAATGGCAGTCCACTTACCTTTAGGTAATGCTGCAGTTTTGGAAGCACAGGTTTTAATGTTGCCTGCCATCAATATCTTAAATCCTGCAAATGGTTCTCCAGTAACAGTACCATCTCAGGATATGGTTTTGGGTCTTTATTATATTACTAAAGGCCGTAAGAGCACACCAGACCATATCGTTCATGGTGAAGATATGATTTTCTATTCTGCTGAAGAGGTTATTATCGCTTTAAATGAGAAGAAAATTGATTTGCATGCTTTTATTAAGGTAAAAACTAAAATCAGAACAAAAGACGGTAGTATTGTTGATACGTTATTAGATACAACAGTTGGTCGTGTTATCTTCAACCAGGTTGTACCTCATGAAGTAGGTTTCATCAACGAGTTATTAACGAAGAAATCTTTGCGTAATATCATTGGAGAAATTGTGAAAACTACGGGTATGGCTCGTGCTGCACAGTTCTTGGACGATATGAAGGAATTAGGTTTCCAAACGGCCTTCAAAGGTGGTTTATCGTTTAACTTGCAAGATTTGAACATTCCTGCTGCTAAAACTGACTTAATTCAACAAGCTACTAACGAAGTTGAAGAAGTAATGAATAACTATAACATGGGTTTCATTACTAACAACGAACGTTATAATCAAATTATCGATATTTGGACACGTATCAACAATAAGTTGACATCACACGTAATGGATATCTTATCGAATGACAACCAAGGTTTCAACTCTGTATATATGATGCTTGATTCTGGGGCGCGTGGTTCGAAAGAGCAAATTCGTCAGTTGTGTGGTATGCGTGGTTTGATGGCTAAACCTCAGAAATCTGGTTCAGCTGGTGGTGAAATTATTGAGAATCCGATTTTATCAAACTTTAAAGAAGGACTTTCAGTATTAGAGTACTTTATCTCTACCCACGGTGCGCGTAAAGGTCTTGCCGATACGGCATTGAAAACTGCCGATGCGGGTTACTTAACACGTCGTTTACATGACGTTGCACAGGATATGATTGTTATTACGCAAGACTGTGGAGGTTTAAGAGGTATTTACACAACTGCATTAAAAGATAACGATGATATTGTAGAACCGTTATACGATCGTATTTTAGGTCGTGTTTCATTATACAATGTATATGATCCTGAAACAGGTGAATTACTCGTTTCTGAAAATGAAGATATTGAAGAAGCTGTTGCTGAACGTATTGAAGCTTCAGGTATTGAGGGGGTTGAGATCCGTACCGTATTAACATGTGAGTGTAAACGCGGTGTATGTGCTAGCTGTTACGGTCGTAACTTGGCATCTGGTAAACGTGTTCAATTGGGAGAGGCTGTCGGTGTAATTGCAGCGCAATCAATTGGTGAGCCAGGTACACAGTTAACGCTTCGTACTTTCCACGTCGGTGGTACGGCTTCTAACATTGCTGCTGAGTCACAAATCTCTTCTAAATATGCTGGTACTGTAGAATTTGAAAACCTACGTACAGTATCTCAAGAAGGTGAAGACGGTACGCATCAAGTAGTATTGGGTCGTTCAGGTGAGATTAAAATTTTGGATGAAACTAAGAAAATTGTATTCCAACAAAATATCCCTTACGGTTCTCAATTATTTGTAGAAGAAGGCAGTCAAGTAGCTAAAGGTGATAAATTAGTAGCATGGGATCCATATAATGCTGTTATTATCTCTGAGTTTGCCGGTAAAGTTGAATTTGATGCAATTGTTGAAGGTGTAACTTTCCGCGAAGAGTCAGATGAGCAAACGGGTCACAAAGAGAAAGTAATTATTGAAACTCGTGATAAAACGAAGAACCCTGCGATTAAAATTTTAGATAAAAAAGGTGAAGTAATTCGTACATATAACATTCCAGTAGGAGCTCACGTTTCTGTATCGGACGGTGTAACTGTTAAAGAAGGTGGTATCTTGGTTAAGATTCCTCGTTCTACAGGTAAAACGCGAGATATTACAGGGGGTCTACCTCGTGTAACGGAATTATTCGAAGCGCGTAATCCTTCTAATCCAGCAGTTGTAACTGAGATTGATGGTGTTGTAACTTTAGGTGGTGTTAAACGTGGTAACCGTGAGATCTCTATTGAGTCACGCGATGGCCAAATTAAGAAATACCTAGTTCCACTTTCGAAACATATCTTAGTACAGGATAATGACTTTATTAAAGCAGGTATGCCTTTATCGGATGGTTCGATCTCTCCAGCAGATATCTTATCAATTAAAGGTCCTTCGGCAGTACAGCATTATATCGTAAATGGTATTCAAGAGGTATACCGTCTTCAAGGTGTAAAAATTAATGATAAACACTTTGAGACGATCGTTCACCAAATGATGCAAAAAGTGAATATTGAAGATCCAGGAGATACACGTTTCTTAGAAAAAGAAGCTGTTAACAAATGGGATTTCATGGAAGAAAATGATTCACTTTACGACAAGAAAGTTGTTGTTGATGCGGGTGACTCTAATGATTTACGTCCGGGACAGATCGTTTCATTACGTAGATTACGTGAAGAAAACTCTAGCTTGAGACGTCGTGATCAAAAACTAGTAGAGGTACGCGATGCTATTCCAGCAACTTCAAGTCCTTTATTACAAGGTATCACTAGAGCTTCGTTAGGAACGAAATCATTTATCTCTGCAGCATCATTCCAAGAGACTACTAAAGTCTTGAACGAAGCAGCTATTGCAGGTAAACGTGATAATTTATTAGGATTGAAAGAGAATGTAATTGTGGGTCACTTGATCCCTTCAGGTACAGGTCTTCGTCAATACGGTAATATTATCGTTGGTTCACGTGAAGAATATGATCAATTATTGGCTTCGAAAGAAGAAGATTAATAATTTATTAATAATACTTAAAAGGGTTGCAAATTTTATTTGCAACCCTTTTTTTTTACAATATTATACTACGACTCTTGTATATATACAGGTTGTTGCTGCAACTTGGTTAAAGAATGAATACTATGTGGTTCCTGCTACCTTTTGGTGAATAGGCATTTACTACTTTTTGAGAAACATCAGCAAAGCCTTAATCTACGCATAGTATACTGAATTCAGTTGCAACAGAGGTAACCGCTTAGTGTTGATGATCGTTCAACGTCAATTCGAATGTTTCGATGAAATAGTCATCATCAGGAGTGATTGAGTAGGGGAGACCCAAGAAAATAGCACGACATGGTGCATCAGATAAATCGATGTGCCGTTCCAGATAAGATTTTCGTTCATTATGTAAAAGTTTTTGTTACGGATAAGCGGTAAGTGAAGATCTTTGGATGATCCACATATCGGGTGCTAAAAGTTAATTTACCGAAATGTACATTCCTTATTAAATGATCGGATATTTTCCGTTATTGATAAAAGATTTGCATTAAATGCTTACCTGAGCAGATGTGTATTGGATCGCGAATCATTGTTTTTCTCAGATTAGCAATATTTTTTTGTGCATTATACCAATACATATTATGGTATTGCAACAATTAGTCATTGAAATGGAGTTCAAGTATAGCAGTCCAAAACACCTTATAAAAGAAGGAACCAGTCCTTTTTTATTCCAGATGTCTTGCTATTGATCTATAGCTTATAAATGAATCATCCAATGTTACAGTTAGTTAACCTTATTATGGAGAAATAAGCGAAAAAAGATTAGGAAGTGATTATAAAAAGTCCCTATCTTTGCACCACTCCGCAAGGGAGGAACGGCTGATCCGAAAGGATAGGCA
>Ga0256786_1001195_pt1 | contig 10903 bp, 2 predicted proteins | sample MC6MC0937MT_FD_186053 | JGI IMG/M metagenome (GOLD analysis project Ga0256786, IMG submission 186053) | Metatranscriptome of enriched soil aggregate microbial communities from Iowa State University, Ames, United States - MC6-MC0937-MT... | ecosystem: Environmental > Terrestrial > Soil >...
CTCAATTTTTGTTAATAGTAACTCAGTATTTTGAAAAGATGGGTTTATTCGGGTCAAGTTTTAGTGTTACACGAATAAAAAAAAGAAAAGATATTTTTATTTTTCGTCTTGCGTACACAAGAAATAATAAACGCTATATACATTCCGACATAAACTGAAGGAGGAGTTTTATATACAAATAAAGATAGTTGATGAATACTGATTAAATGAACAAAAGGGGGGCGTGATGGGAGTAATTTAAACCAAAAATAAAACAAAACAAGTTGAGAAGTGACACCGAATATCACTTTCTTGCTTTTTTAACAGCATCAGGTTGTGCACTACTAGATTTTCTCTTTTTTGCTTCAGCAGCTTTTTTCTTTTCTTCTTCAAGGCGTTTTTCTTGTGCAATTTTTGCTGGATTTTTAACAGCAGTGGCTGGCGCAGCACCAGGTTTAAACCAACCTTCTAAACGCTGTTGAGTCATATGTTTACGTGCCTCTAATAAACGTTTGATACCGTTCCTAACGCGTTCTTCAGAAAAACCCTTTTCTGTACATAAAAATGTAATTAAACCATCCTCATCGGGTTTTTTCCATTCAAAAACAACATCTTTAACATCAGCAACATCAGCGTTGAGGAATAAATCAGCTGCAGCTTGATATTGGAATTCCTCATCAACAACTGGGTGTTTAACCGCATCAAGGGTCGGAATTGCGGCCTCAATTGTACGATGTTTTTGGATTAATTCAAGTGCACGATGAGGACCAATGCCGCGAATACCACCGGTATAATCACAACCAAGTAAAATACATAAATCTACAAATTCAGAATGATTCATTTCAAGTATTTGCAATATTTTTGCAAAATCAATTTCGAAAATCGGTAAACCGCGGCTTTCAGAGACGGTTAGATTACGGATTAATTTAGTCGAACCAAATGTTAATGCATCCATATCTTCAGTACCAACAGCATAAACTAGACCTTTTTTTGATAATTCTGCACAAGTCGCTTCAGCTTCACAAGTCGCTTCAATCCAAGGGATACCCATGTAGGTTAATAATGTTTGAACTTCAAGATTTTGTTCCCGAGTAACGCGAACTAAACGACGTTCTAATTTGTCAACTTCTGCTAAAGTATCAATAACTTCACCATTTTCATCAAATCTTTGTTCATCATCTCTATCAGCCGCCTTTAATGATTCTAATAATTCATTCGTTTCTTTACGACGTTCGGCACGTTTTTGTAATTCACCCAGTGTTTTCATTTCTGGTGGTTTACCATCAAAAACATATACAGGTTTAATACCAGCATCTAACATTCTCATTGTGCGATAAAAAAACCCTTGTAAATGTGAGGTAACTTCACCTTCTTCGTTTGCAAGATTTTGACCATCTTGACGAACAGCAATAAGGAACTGATATAAACACATTGACGCATCAATTGCAATTTTGCGTCCGAAAAATGATTTAATTGTTTGTTCTCTTATACAACCAGGAGCATTTTCCTGGAGAACCTTCATAAGACCTAGATAGTATAATTGGCACGGGGTGGATGGCAATGGATAACGGGAAAGGTGTGCGGGAAAGAGTGAGAAAAACAAAACCCTCGCGAAAAAACTGGGAAAAAAATTAAACAAAATATAGCGGGCAAATATCGTCAGTTGGGTCGACATAACGGCGGAGAACACGGTTATATTGGGTAGTAAATTCACATATGTGGTCGTAATCAATATAGAACAAGAACAAGGCGGAGAGATTTAAATCTGAAAGAGTACAAAATGAAATTCGGTGGAGCAGAAGCGTTAGGGGAATTAAACATACCTTTGATCCCCATAATGATTGGATTTGAATCTAGACGAGTGCGTTAGAAGTTGAGTTAACAACAGGAAGGAGAACAAATTTAATGGCGGGAAAAATGAGTTTAAGGTTTAGGATGAAAAAAACGCAAATAGTAGGAGTAAGCAGAGGTGGTTCCGTGGTGAGTAGTTAGGTAGTTAGGATATTTTGGTGCTGTAAGCTAATTATCAATAAAACAACAAATCATGGGCAGTTTTTTTAAATATTCATCATTTTGAAAAAAAAAATCAAACAAAATAAATCAATAAATGAATGAATAGAAATAAAAAACAAAAGAGTCAAATATTTCCCCAAATTTGTCTCCCAATCTCACTCATTCTCCTAAGCTCGGTGCTGTGAGGCCTTTCTCTACTATATGCACCCAGAAGCCGTGGAGAGATTGTCGAGGGCCATCGTTCACTGTTAGATATTGGTCTTGACAATCCTCTCAAATATCTCAGCACAAACAACTGTCATTTTTGTTTGTTGGTTTTGCCGAACTTGCTCTTTAATAGAAATCGATCCCTTCGAATGTTAGCCGGTTTATTAATAAATAAGAAAGCATAAAAAGAGAAAAAGAAGAAAGCTAAATATTTAAAGTTGCGGCTTATGACCAGTCCCGTTCCCAATACCACGAACCCAATCCGTTGCTAACCTCATTGTTTCTTCAGATTGCGGCAATAATGGTAACAATGGAAAAACATGAAACATATGGGGAGAGATAAAAAATTGATGATAAAATTGTCTCTTCAAATGGTCCATTTTTCTCACTGGTGAACGAACAATGACCTGAGATGCAGTTTTAGTTGGAAACGCTTCCTCAATAAAGTTAAATGTCGATTTGTATAATGTTTGGACTTGATCTTGAGGGAGGTATGGGTTAAACCGAATTGTTTGTTGAGTTTTGTCAGACGAATTTGGCGGATTATGCTCGAGATAATGAGCTCTGAGCTGATACGGTAAAAGCTCATAATCATGCGACCAATTTGTATTATATTCCGCATAATGAGTTGAAGACCATGAACGTTTTTGAGCCTTTCCAGTTTCGAAATAATATTGTAAATGTTGGTTTTGGGTAAAAATGGATTGTGAAAGGAATGAAAAATAAGTTTCAGCAATATTATCAAAATTAATATCATCTAGTGAGATTGCTTTGGATAATATTGGATGATGGAGGTTATTATTGTAATGGAGATCATCGACATGATTCTGTTTTAAATCATTCAAACCAAAAGTAGGGGCATTATCATGAATTGGGACTTGAAAGGGGTCAAACGGGCAGTATGCCTTCCATTGTATGGTAAATATATCAGTATTAATCAGGATTTGATCATCAAATTTCGTCTCTTTTTTATTCGAATGGGTGTAGATTTGAGGTTCATCACGTGGACGGTGACTGATAGTATTCATGATTGATTTTGGGAGATAAAATGGGGTTAAACGATGTTTATGTTGGTATAAATCGAAATAATCATCATTGTTGTTTTTTATGCTCTTTTTAGCGTTATTTTTTTCATCCTTCTCTTGAAGACTCTCGATATTGAACGGTTTACGTAACGGGCGATGACGAGGGATAATAAATGTGAGTGACTCATTCAAATTAAAGACCGGGAAATGAATCTTTTGAAATGGGATGTGCTGTAGAGGGGATTTTGAAGGGGTTGTTTGTGAAATATCGTTTTCAACATTTTGGATATTATTTTTTTCAAACATTGATCGATTTTCCCCACCTTCAATTTGTTCATTTTCTTCCCTCGTGTTGAGAGCTTCAAAGTAACTAATAGCGTCGCCATATAACATTTCTCTTCCACCAGCCACTATCATTGTCGGAGGGCTTTCATCAAGAGATGGGCTAGCAAGAAGTGAGGTTATATCCGGGCTCCAGTTTTGGATTTTTCCATTTTGATCATTTTGATCATTTTGATCATTTTTTTTGACAAAATTGTTTTCCCCCAACCAAATTTCCCGATCCTTTTTAAATTTGAATGCCCGAACTGGTGAGATTGAATAATGATTAAGAAGGGTATCAGCAAGAGTTAGGGTCTGAAGGGAATGGCTATATGGAGATGATTGTTTGTTTTGTTCACCATCATTACCATCATCATTACCATCATTCTTTATCTTCCCATCCCCACCAAATTGACCACCAATACTAAACCTATCATTCTTCACAAGTAACTGCCCATACCAACGAGGGTTCATATCATTATCATATGCAATTGATGACGGGATTGGTAACTGCGTATCATATTGACCAAATGGGCGATAAGTCTTCGTTAACATAGTCTCTTGAGCTTTTAATAAGGGTTCAGAGTTTTGAGCAAAATCATCATCCGTTGGTAGGTGCTTGTAATATGTTTCCATTGTTTTAATGACATCTTTTAGAACAAAATATACAGTACCATCTTGGTTTTTTGGTATATTTTCAATATATTCCATAAATTTACCTGAATTGTGAAAACGCGGTGACGTTTTTAACTTTGTTGAAAGGACAGCTTGAGTTGTTGCAGCTGTAATTTGTTTTAAATTAAATAAATGTCTCAGCGGTGATTTTGAAACCATTTTTTTGAACCAATTTTGCCCACTACGGCTACTTGGTTGGGAGGTACTTTCATTACCCACGTTATTCTGTTTATTTGGACCGATGAATTCATTGGTAGTGTCAATTACTTTCGCCCCAATAGCGCCAAAAAAGCCTCTATCGGATGGATCGACAAACTCATCAACCTTTGCCTTACACAAACCCATATAAGCTTGAATTACAGTATTAAACCCAGTAGCGGGTAATATATTATCAATATTCCCAACTAAACCGAATAACGAAATGGAAAGAGATTGAGGAGAGCCATCAAGGATCGAAGAAAAGCCCAAAACACCATCAGGTTTGCGTGGGATAAAATTAAATGAGTTAATTGAGTGAGGGTTTAAAGTGGAGTTGAGGGGGTCATCGGGAGGGTCATTGGGGGGGTCATTTTTAGGATTTGGGTTTGGATCAGATCTGATCAATTTTTTAGCCAACTTTTCCGTTTCGTTTTGGTCAAAAACGTTGAATAGATGTTGCAGCGCCAAATTTACGCTCAAACTTAAATTCCCCCCAGCACTATCACCGGCTAAAAATATTTTACCAGGTCGGTATGTTTTAACAACATATTCATACCCAGCCATAACATCAAATAAAGCAGTAGGATGGCTTGAATCCGGAGCTAAATGATAATTCAAAGAAACGATAAAAAATTGACTTTCAGGTTTGTCTTCATCAGCATCTTTATTCAATAATTGCGCCCAATTACGTAAAAACATTTGATATACAGACCATTTGGGATGTCCCATTACATATGCACCACCGTGTGAAAATAATATAATATTAGAACCCTCGGGGAAGACCTGTCGACTTAATCCGGAGTGTTTAGGTCCACAAGTTATCATTATAGGTTCAAAATCTGAGTTATTGATCGGATTCAACGTCACTGGTGAGTGAGGAGATGAGGAAAGAGTACTTGCCTCGTTTGGTGTTAGGATTTTGGAATAATTTTGAGTTGTTTTTTTTAAATTTTGTGTATAAAGATGATTAATTTCGCTTAACCAAATATCCTTATAAGCTTTAACATATTCAGATTGTTCTTGGGGAGTAAATCGACTCTCTTTTGAATATATTGGAATTGCTGGGGTCGACCAAGGTAAAATTTCTGGGAAATTATTCAAGACTTTATCAGTAATCCAAGGGTGGGTGTTAAGGATTAAGTCTAACGATTTTCGAAACGTGATGACTGAATTTGAATCTAATGTTGAGGCTGACCCGAGGACATTCCGAAAGAGCGAAAAAAAATTCGGGGTCAGCATTGAAGGTGGTGGGGTTAGTGGGGTGTTTGAGGGGTTTGAGGAGGGTGATTGAGGCGTTTGGGTCGTTGTTGAAGAGAATCCTGTCGTATTAGTGGTTTGTTGAGAGAGTTTAGTTTTGGTTTTATGAAGACCTCTTTTCTGTGCTGAATGATGGGGTAGTTTGGTAGTACACCTCTTAGAGGACAGGTTTTGGCGCTGAGATTGACATTTCGTCTTGGTTGGGACGGGGGAAGTTAATGTGTGCATAACCTAAAAAGGATAAGTTTTAATTTTTGCGGCGTTTTTTTACAGTTTTTGCAACGACTTGAAAATAAGGGTAAATTGTCAGAATTGACCGGAGGAGATCAGAATATGGGGGGAAAATATGAGATCCGGGGAGTTTACGAGTCAGATGAAGTTTTTTCCAATCAACAACCAATTTTTAACGTTTTTTGTTTTTTCGTCAATTTTTGCATTCTTTCCAATTTCTTTGTTGGAAAAAACCGCATCTCGTTAATATCGAAAACACGCTTATACAGTATTATCTCCGTACAAATAATTGTCACCACCCCATTTGCACGAACTACTTACCATTTCTTTCGCTATTCTCCACCCATCACTCTACTAATATCCTAAACATCATCACACTATTTACCCCCTCCTGAACAATTTAAATCTTTCAATATATTCAAAAGTGTAATACTCCACATTCTGCACGATTTGAAGTAAGTTATAATTTACACTTCGCTTCCCTCATATCAAATAGTAACAGGGTTGTTATCGTCCATAAAACCCAATTTTCCCACTTAACGGATTTTTCCAACATTCATCCACCTTTTCTATCTCCACTCCTCCACCCCCCCCCTTCCATTTCAACACATTTCATCTTACATTTTGACCGTGTTTCCCCGAGTACACCACTAATGGCGATTATTGAACTGATATTAGCCCAGTTTTTCGCAGCCCTCGCAATCTATTCTTCTTCTCAACTCTTCACCCTGACACATCTCCACTTTACGACGATATTTATACTCAGTACGATAGTAACTGCTGGGATAAGTTTTCTAACCTGGTTCATTGCCCGGACAATATTTGCTCAAAAAGGGGAAACCGAAAATCCCAAAAATCCCAAAAATCCCAAAAAAAATTCTCATTCCAGCGCAAGAAAAGGAAAAACGGACTCAATTGAAAAAGTGCTTCCAAGATCGGCAAATCCCAGCTCAACTCGTTTACCCAGACCAAATTCATCGACTTCATCAACGTCGTTACAATTGGAACAAGATATTTATACAAAAACAACCAAAAATCAAGACTCAACACCATGGTTTTACGTTTTTTCTTTGAGCCCAATTTTTGTTACCTTTTTTCATCTCTTTAAATATTTCCCCGCTTATCATATCGGTCTTATTTTATTAGCTGATGTGACAATATTACCAGTTATATATATTACGTGGAAATATTTCTCTAATACAGTTTCTGTCAAAAATTCCAACCAGATTGGTCAAGGAAATGGAAAATATTGGAACTTTGTTTCAAAATTAAAATTCCCATTTGTGTTAATTTTTGGTCTTATTTTGACTTTGACCTATATTTCAATAATTTTCACCCCCCACTTTTTATCCCCTACAACTACTCAAGGGGCTATTTCGACACATACCCATCACTTTACCCCAACATCACAGAAACTTGTTAAAAACTCAAGTTTATTTCAACATTCCCCACCAAAAAAGACCTCCCAACAAAACGACTCCCCTCACCTATCCCTTTCCCAAGCAATGTTCACTGGTCAACAATACTCCCCAGCCCAAACCACCCCGGTTCTCGACTTTGCTTCATTTTTTCATCAAATTACTACCATCCCAACAATGCCATTTTTATTTGAGGAGCACTCACCTCATTTTGATGCAATTTCTACGGCATATAGATCATCTTCTACTTATTCCAACATTGATTTTGATTTAAATGATCCAGCTTTTATCAAATCAATGAAAAAGAATAAATCTGGCCCTTATTTTCCAATCGATATCCAACATCTACACCCACATATGACTGAAAACCCGATAGAATATCAATATATGAATAACTTTTTACAATTTGTCGATCATTATCTCCAAAGTTCTCAAATTTCTACCAATTTTGTTAATTATTTATCTTCAATTCCATTGCTTCGTGATTTATTCCCATCATTATTATTTTCATCCAAATCTCTTCCTGATCAAAGTACGGAAATACTTACTGGTTCATTATTTCCACAACCTCAGCGAGCCCCAATGGAAAAAATTCAATTAACACTTGCAATATTTATTCTATTTATTTACGCCCCTGTTATGATTCATTCTTACATCTCATACCTACACAGTTTAGTCGATCCGGAATTATATCAAATCAGTCTACCATATTCACTACGCCCAAGTCTTTCAAGTTTATCAACTAATTCAGATGGTATTGATGAATTTGATCAAATTCAATCCAAACGACAACTTTATTTGACTCTATCTTCGACCTTTTTCCCAATGTCAATTCTTTTTTTGGTCGTTTCGATTGCACTTTTTATTACTACTACCCCGCCGATTGGTGTTCAATCACAATTAGGACAATTTTTGGGATTTTTTTCTGGATTATTTGGAAACCCAGATGACTGCATTGATTCATTCACTACCCTTTCCCCACCCTCTACATTGTCTTCAATCTTATCCTTGAACCCAGCATTTAAAGCATTTAATCCTGCCTTAATGGCAACTCCAAAGTTCCCAATTTTGGACCCAAAATCAAACGAAGTCGTACAACTCAAAAAGGTCGGGCAACAAGCATTACTATTGCAAGATTTGATTATTAGTGGGATGCCTGATATGGTAATTTATTTTCCAATTATTATTGTAACAGCCGTGATGATTATTCTCTCCATTTTTTTACACTTTAATGTATTTTTTCAAATTTTTTCTCAAATTGAAGAAAAACGAATTGAATATTTACATCGCAAAACTGGTGTCAATAAGATTAAAAATCCTTCAACCAGTCCACCCCATGATACCCCCAATAACAAATCCAATCCCTCCAAATCTATCCTTTCCCCTAATACCTATACCCTTATCTATCTTTTTACTTTTTTGTTCTTTCTGACATTTTTCCAAAATGTCCCAATTAATCCCACTATTGATCATTACCTCGTCACGAATTCCCCATATTATAATCCCCACGATAGATTGCTTTATCACCCAATTAGTGTTAAATTTTCGACTTTGATCGCAACGTTACATGACAAAATTGCAAAATCATCTTTTCTATTACCCAGTTCTGAAGTCAACAATCTTAGGACTGAGTTGGAAAAGCTTGATATTGAACTCAACGCCAGTGATGTTGATCAACCCACGAGGGAATTCTTTTTTTCGACAACTGTTATGACAAAATTACAAAACTATTATAATTTGACACAATTTGAACAAGTTCAAGATATGACGTTTAAAATGGAAGAAGAAATTGATAAAATTATTCGTAACAAAAACGGACAATCATTTTACCAATTGTTGTCCAAATTGACAGAAATTTGTGAAAAATCGTTCAAATTGGAACCCAAACATTTATCCCCAGAGGATCCACTTGTAAATCCCTTTAGTTCCAGTCATGACATGTTAATCCCGACAATTAGACGTATTCATTATGTTAGCATTACCGGTTTTTTGAATATTATCCCCATTAGTACGTATATAATCCCACTCATGGCTCTATTATTAACTCTTTTTGTTTATGTTACATCGACATTACCACAGAAAAAAGCACAATACAGTGGTCATAAAAATGATGTCTTTTATCATGATGATATTCACAATAGCCCCATTTACGATAGCGCCTCCTTCCCAACTCTCACTTCTCCTAACCATCACGGTACGACCACCCAACCACCCACCAACGAACCATTATCAACCATGTCGTTACGTAAATTGAGAGACCAGTGCAGAATATATGATTGTTTGATTGATTTTGAGAACCTTTTTGGTGGGGCTTATTATATCCCATACTCCATTAATACCCACGATCAACTTTACTCCCAACACCAATCCTTCTTTGAAGCTTATACTTATACCAAAATTTACTCCCCTCGTCTTATTCATCCAATTCAAGCTCTGTTTTCGTCTTTGAAAAATGCTCTGCGGGGTTATTTCGGGCGTGATTATTATTATTCAAACAATGATGGTTTTAATTTCAAACAGTTAAATAAAAAAATCAAATTTGATATTGAACAAGAACAATCTTCCAAAAATTTCTTTGCGAGAATTATTTATTATTCCAGGGCTACCATTTCTACTCTATTCGACCCCCTCATATTGTTCATTTGTAAGCTTTTTAATGATAATACATCGCGTGGTTATCAACGTCTTGATTCAAGCCCTTCAAAACAACGTTCATCTCGTGTCAAAAATTCTCTTAATGATTTAACCCATGATGGGAGTTCTGGTGATGAACTTGAAGATGATTATACCATGGCTGATCATAAAGGTGCAAAATTCAGTGATTCTGACAACAGTGAATATAAAGGGCTATTGAAAGGCTTCACAAGCGATCAATATAGGGTTCAAATAGGGACAATGCCACCAGGTAAAGATGTAAAAACTCGACAAAATATCACAAATAAGCCTCAAAGTGTTCCATCAAATGGTCTTGGTTCACGGAATGAAGATAATATTGATTCTGATGAAGATGATGTTCAAGATGAATTGGAAATTTATGCATTAACACGTTCTCGTGCTTCATCCCCACCACATCAATCAAATCGCTCATCAAATCATCCAAAAGGCCAGAAAGATACCCAAAATATTCGCAAATTGAGTACTTCTGCTCAACCACCACATGGTCCTCGAATTCACTTGACTGAACTATATGGAGTTCCACAATCTATACTTGATACTGACCAATCTGAAGTATTTGAAGCTATGGTAAGGGAAAAACAAACAGCAAAACAACTTTCTTCTCAAAACAATTCTAAAAAACCCGATCACGGTTCCTCCCCCTCGACCCCGATCATGTCTGGTAGATCATTCGGAAATCGTTCACGTGGTGCATCCTCCGGGAGTAATCACGCGTTGGGTCACGGCGGTGACTTTGCTTATCCATTTTCCCAATCATCAACCCCGCAACAAATTATTCTGTCCCCTCTTGTTCAATTAACCAACCTCGCCTCGCATGACAGTCAACACAGTTCCACCCTTCAAACACAAAAGGGTGATTTCTATGAAGGTGACAATCCGGAGTTTATTATTGCCGATCATATC
>Ga0256786_1001213_pt1 | contig 10755 bp, 8 predicted proteins | sample MC6MC0937MT_FD_186053 | JGI IMG/M metagenome (GOLD analysis project Ga0256786, IMG submission 186053) | Metatranscriptome of enriched soil aggregate microbial communities from Iowa State University, Ames, United States - MC6-MC0937-MT... | ecosystem: Environmental > Terrestrial > Soil >...
AATCAAATAAAAACATAACATCCATTGTTATCCTCAATGTTTTCCTTAATATATTGTGTGACATCATCAATGGTTGCTGTTGCATTGTTAGTGCTGGTACTGTTGGGGAAATTTGCAAATGTTGGGATTTGGGAAGGAAGTGGATTGTCATTTAACCATGATGCCGGACAGGCAGCAACCCAACGATACCCATAGGTATAATCTGTGATGAGGGGAAATGAGCGAAACTCGTTAATCTCTTTAACTTCATCAACAACAGGATTGGAGTTGGTTGTGGTATCAGTTTGAGGTGGGATGTGATAAACTTTGATCAAAGCTTCGTGTTGGACTCGCAATACTGGGTTATTACTGGCATTGGGGGGAGCACCTTGTTGTGACTGGCCATTAGTTTCTAAAAAGAAAGAATTATCATCGCGGCTTTTAATGGACGTTGAGGAGTCTGAGTCACGAAAAAAATATTGGGATGGAGGAAGAACATAATTGAAGGCAAGTTTGTTGAGTGCTTGGGTGAGGGCAGTGCGAGCAGGTGATGTAGGAGTAGGATCATTCGGCTTGTCGAGAATCTTCTGCATCATGGCAAGCGGGTTGGTCCACATGTTGAGATTGTGGGAGTGATTGGTCCCGTCGATGATGTTTTGGTTGTTGTCGTTTGGATTGAGGAGTTATGGAAAAGTGTTAAAATCTGGGGTTGATTGCGATAATATGAGTAGTGGTATCAGTATCTTGAGTATAAAAATAATTGAAAATCGAAAAAGTGATAAAATGGGAGCAATTGGTTTGTTTTCCGAATTTGATCCGAAACAAAAAAAATGTCAAAATCGTGTGGGCTCCCAAATAAAAAAGAGGATTCTCAAATAAAAAAAGAGGATGAATTCAAGGTAGATTGAGAGAATAATGTCACAATTGCGGATCAAAAGAGTCTAATAGGAGATAACAACGGAAGCATCATCAAAAAGGTGACACCATTTTCTCGGGGGGGTGATTAAAAATAGACCTTTTTGACAAATTGGCAGTGGAATTCGACATTTTACGGCTTTTTTTCGATTAACTCACTCCCCCATTATTGAATCAGTAAGAATTGATGTCGAAATAATGGTTTTGATGTGCTGAGTGTGTTTGTATTCGTGTATCACCCTTGTTATTTCAGGAAAGATTGCAAAACCTCAAATGTTGGGCCTAAGTTGATGTATTAAGACATCTTGTTATGCTCACAATGTAGAAAATATAAGTGAGAATTTGAAAATAGTTGTTAGTTGGATTGATAGTGTCATCATTTCCCAAAATTCGGTGATAATCCAATCTGAGGGAAACAAAGAGGTGTTTAAGTCGAATTTTTATCTGTAGTTAGATTATAATGAGATGAATCCGTTCTGAAAATGTGCATATTATGTTGAAGTACCAGGAAAATCGGTTGTATAATCAATTTTGATTAATTACCGGGTAGATATTTGAAACAATGGAGAAATTGTCCACAACCAAAACCTTATCTTTTTCAATTGTTCCATTCACCAAATCTCTGTTTAAATTGCTTTCCACACCCACTCTGCTGTTTTATCTGTCTCCCATATCTCGTAATATTTGACGGTTTGGATTTCTGTTGACTGAAAATAGCAAGAAGTCCATCAAATTCAACTTTCATTAAAAGGGAGACATTTTGTTTCCCTTCAACACATAGGAATGATTTGGATGGATTGCTTTTGATTTATGTGAATGGGTTTGAATATGAAATTAAATTTACTCAATCCAACTAGCGCGATATTTGGATTGATGTCCGGGGGTTTATACGCAAGTGGGAAGAAATTTTGTCAAGATTGCGAAATGAGAGCTTTTAGGCCGTAGATTGAGTTTTTCCAAATAAATGCTGGTAATTCGGGTTTATATTATATTTCAGAACAGAACACGCCATTTGAATGAAATATAACCGAGTATTAGGCCAAAAACAGAGGGAATGAAAATGATTTTGTTTTATGGAATATGACTTTGACATGTGATGTTTACCCCCTTTAATCGCTCAGTTATGACACCAGTATTTAATTCTGTCGATAACATGGGGAGTTATCATTTGATAATGCCGGCTTGGTAATTGTTAATATCAATGGCTTCTCTTCTTGATAATAATTGGGTTTGTTTTTTTTTTCTCCGGGCGTCAACACCAAATCCGGTCCCATTCCGCATTCCAACCTTTACACATTATCCTACCTCTATTCTTCACTTCAAACCATTTTAAATCATTCGTCTTACCCACTGATGCGTCAATTAATTTGGGCTTCAACGGTGGTCGTAACCAATTTCATCTCCTCTCATCTCACCCTTCACGCAACCACATGCACCATCAACCCATCTTTTTGCTCCTCTAGAAGAGGTCATCCTCCGCAATTTACTTTTCTCAAGCCTAATCCAACATATTGCATACTCTGCACCAACTTGCTCCCCCAAACTCCACCAGCTGGGGCGAAAACAGAAATCTAAAAAAAACCCCAAATTATTCTCTCGGCCACCTATTTAATAATTTTAATTTTCAATGGCTCTCCCAACCCGCTACGACCAATTAGCTGTACTCCTTCCTGAACCTCCGCAAATTAATAACACGTCAATCACCTTTGAATCATTCAAGGAAAACTTTCAAGAAATCCTGCAATCAGCCCCAACCAAACTCGGCGGTCTTTGGAGATGTGGGTATTATCATCGTGGTTGTCAACAAAATCCATGTAATTTTTACCACTGCGACTTGATACGCCGCTACTTTAAGTGGCAAGGTAAACTCTTACTCGACACCCAGCTCGACACAATTACAAATCTCGTCCAAACAACTCAAGGTTCACCGATTATCCCACTTTTGGAGGCAGTAACCGAAATTATTGAATATTACTACCCCAAGTTATGCCTTTCCTACCATCAACCTCGTAATTCGTGTTCAAAAAACCCATGTAAGTATCTTCACGATGATTTTGTCAGGGATTTTAACAAATCACTCATTTTAGAATTATCTAAAATTCAATTCACTCCTCCAACCCCAACATTCACTTCCCTGACCGACTTTTCTCAACAGGTCAAAGACCTTAATGATAGTATCATTCACGAATTTCAACAATATCCTTTCATTCAAAATGCATTTTGTCGCCAGCTTGGCCCTTGTAATCAACGCAGTTGTCATTTCGCCCACCTTATTAAATATCAGGATTGTCTCTCGCACTTTTTAATGGAATCCATCCCTCTCATCAAGGATCAACTTCCCCGCCTTGAGCTCAACGCTGATGATCCCGACCAATTTATCCAATCCATGCAACTTTGTATAGACGCCATCCAGCCATTCATTAAAACCCTCTCTCCCTACTTGTGTTGTCACCCTCATTACATTCGAGCAGCTGAGATACCTTGTAATAATCACCATTTCTGCGATTTTTTTCTCCTCCTTCCACGCCACCTATCCGAATCAGTTGTCACTTACTATGAGCAACAAGGCATCCTTCTTCTTCGTGACTCTGCAGTGAATCCAGAACAAGACATTCTTCAGCAAATTGAAGCTTTGAATCTTTGTACAGAAACAATTACCTCGTACTATCAACAAGCTGGGCTTCGTATTCGTGGGTTTTTTCATAAACCCACATCGTGTAACAATGATTCATGTGCATTTATTCATGATCAAAGTCTTTCTGCCCTAGAATCCGCGATAACAAAAAGACTCGAGCCAATCTGGGAAAGACTACGTCAGCATTCACTAACTGTTCAGTCCAAATTGAAATCTCCAAACAACCAGGACCAAATTATTCCAGACCAACTTGCCGGGCCAAACCCCCTTCCTTTTTCATTCCAACCACCACCAATCCCTCAAATTCCAGAACAATCGGGCTGGGAAAAGGTTGCCAAGAAGGCAAATGACTGTTTCAAAGATTGCAATTTGTCCAACTCGATGCCTATCATCCTGTCATTTAACCCAACTGATTCAATTGATCCTCCCTTGGAGGTCTCTGATTTTTACATCAAAACCAACAATGCGAGTCCTTCCGGCAAACTTTTTCAATTCTTTGCAAATAAAGAACTCTCAATTGAAATCAAAAATCCTCATGACGACTCACAGCCCATTCTTCTCACCAGTAGCGGCCATTTACATGCGGAATCGCTCCAACTTGAGCCTGGCAATTCGCTCCGACTTGAACCTGACAAGTCTCAAACGCATTTTCTAGTCGAAACAGTTGTAATGGCGTCCGAGACTCTCCCTCGCAGCGATAAAATACTCAAATATTTACAAACTTTACCATCAGCAGCAACTCCAACAACTCCAACAACAACTTCAATTTTATTCTCACACCTATCATCATCATCAGATGATAGATTTGTTGGTAAATTTTATTCGCTTTTGGTCCAATACAAACTCGTCTCTGACAAAACCACTGACCCAGCTTTAAATCCACGTGATGAAATTACTCGTGCCTTCATTTCCCACAACATTATCGTTCCACAATCTCACAATTTTCAATGGGTTATTCCCCGATGTTATCCCTCTCATTCAACCAATTGTTCTCAGTCTACAACTCAGAATCAAAATCATCAAAACGGTTCTACATGGAAAGAGGATGAGTCTAAACTTTTATTTCTGTTGCAAATATTCAAGTCATGCGACGTCTTTTCTGACGACACGCTTGAGAATTATAAACCAGGTTTCATCAATCCCAATCAAGCATTTTGTCCATCATCCAAAACCAATCCATTTGAACTTTATCCCGCACCCCTAGATCGTATTTACACTCTCCTCGATGTTTTGACAGCCATTGTATGGCTTGCGGTGGACCCAACTACGCCCCCTCCCAGCGTGACTATTAATCCTGCATCGAAACCACAAATCACCAGCGCCAACAATAAAGATGATAACAATTACTGTTCTTATCTTCAACTCAAAAATGGGATCGTTTTACACCCCTCCACATTCCACCCAAGCACCTACTTGCACTATTTTGAGTATGATTTGCCCACAACCCAAATCCCTTCAACAACAACAACAGCAACAACAACAACAACTTCAACAACACCAGTGGTAAAAAAACAATTCTTTCTTGTTATGTTGGTGGATGGGACAATTTTACTTCAAACCATCCCCGATGAGACAGTTGAATACAATCTTACTCAAACCTACCCTCCAATCAATGCCCTTGGGACTCCAACACGTTCACGTTATTTCAATACCAATAGCGCACACCACAAAACCTTATTGGACATTATCAAGAAACGGTTTCAATACTCTGTTGAACTGCGTTTGTCAAAATTTACAGAATCGAGTCGAAATGATCGCGTGTTGCAATCTGGTGCTGACTCCTATTATTATGTGAACCCACAAGAAGTCATTAACTTCCAATCTTTGCCCCCAAAACATCAAATCTCGCTCCCACCTCAAATTGGTATTGTGAGTTTTTCGTCCTTTTCGATATCATTTACTGATTCGATCCAAAATGACGAGACTAAGCGCGCTAAATATGAATGCACACAAAAAGAATGGAAAACAATTCAAGGTGCGATCCGTTTCGCGTTATTATGGAATCCAGATGTCAATTTTCAATCCAATATCGCTCCCTATGGATTTGATGATCGATTTACATCCAACGAGGATGAATACACGTTTGATCAATTTGTACGATCATTTTTGGATGATTCTGGGTTCTCCGAACAATCCTTCCTTGGTTTAATTCAACGTGAAAATATTCTTGGTGTCAATAGACTTCCCATTCCTATGATTAACCGATTCATTGATTGGTACAATCGAAAAGCTTTCACCCATAAGAATGTGGAAACCACCTCGACTTATTCTGGTCCCAACGAATCATCATTCAACTCCATCGCTACCAAATACAAAATCCACTCAAAACCAACACACCGACTCCCCCTCTCATATAAACATTTCCGTTCTGTTGCCCTTATGCGCCAAATATTTATCCCCAACCCTCTCGTATTAATTATCTTCCAGCATCAACTTTTTTATCCAGTCATTATGCGTTCCATCCCATCTGGGCAACCCGAAAGCTTTACTTAACTCACAAGAGAACTGTTCGCATTGGTACAGATTTTTTTGATCAAGAGGGGTTATCGACGGAAAGTATCTTCAAGCAAGTCATGCGTTTAGCAATTGAGGACCAGGGATCAATTAATTATCTCGCCTCATTTCCCTGCGCTCTTTGTGGCGATTTCAATACTGGCGTTAGTTATGACCACGATAAATATGAATTCAATCAAGTGTATGAATATTTCTGGTCAAAATGGGAAGATGAATTCCTTAATTCAGATTCCCAGGTTGATTTTACCCAAGCCCTTTCATTCACCGAAACAGGTCCACAATTATCACCATTTTTACAAGACAGTTGGTCCAAATTCCATCGTGCTTATGTTGCATCATCTGCCCGTCTCTGTCGTCCTTGTAATAACAATTTTGATAAAAACTATTTGAACAACCCTTGCGATGAATACCGTAAACCCTATAAATACCGTAAATTCAATTTAGATCAAGTCCTCAAGCTTCCCCAATATATTAAACCAACTTGTCCTACAAATAAGTGCAAAAACCCCCAACAACACCTTAAACTCTATCCAAACTGTGTTGATGCTGACTGTATCAATGAATCGGGATTAATCTGCGAAAAAACCACCCATGATAATGACCATCCCCTTCAACAATGCTTTGACAGCGGTAAATATCATTATCATGATCTTGGAGATCAACTTATTTGCACAACTCACAATTGCAAGGCCAATCACCCAAATCGCGTTCACCCTCCTATTCATAAGCAATCATGTAAACACCCCCTTCTATATGGTGATCCAGGGCATTATTGCTATAAATCATGCCGTCTTGCCGAAGAGAGATCTAAATGCAAAGGTTTCCACATCCTTCCGACCTCGAAACACGAAACATTCCAACGAAAAGAATGTCCCTTGGGGATCACTTGCGCAGCATTCTTTGTTGGTCGATGCTATTATGGGATCCATCCTTGTGTTTCAGGCACATCTTGTCTTGGTTTTGCCACTGGCCGTTGTGCATTTGACCATTTAGCAGTTAAATCGGAGCAAAAGAATAAACCAGAGACCTGCAACGCAAATTGCAAAGAATACCAATCCAGAAACTGTGACAAAAACCACTTTTGTCAACATGATTCATTATATTGCACAAAAAAAGATTGCGAATATCTTCACATTTGCCATGACGGTGATTCTTGCCGTGTAGCCTCATGCAAACATATCCACTTTGTTTTAAACGATGAGATTAAAAAATTGCGCATCAATTCGACCAAAATCCCTTCCAACCTCCACATCTTGAACAAGTTTAGATCATTTTTGAACCTACAATTCTCTGAAACAGTGGCCGCTAATGAATTAAAAACAGCATTAGAGTCCCTTGAATCACTTTCCTGCCTTGAACAACTCTCCGCTGAATTATCTTCAACTGTCAAGAAAATGAAGAAACCCGAAGAAATAATTGCATTTACACTGAAACTCAGTCCTCTCTCCCATTTATTCCATCTGTCAGACCTTTTCGATGTTTTAAACATTTTTATGGAGATATCATGGAAGGACACAGTCTCCTTACTCGGAGGAACAATTCCTCAACCCAAATTCGTCCAATCCATGACAGAAACCTTGGATACCTTACAACTCCTCATCACCCCAGCACAATCTCATACACTGCTGGTGCATCCAGATGGCAAAGTCAACAAGCTCATGAAAAACATCAACACTGTTTCTAAAATTGACCACAATTCTATCTCAACAACTCAAATGCAAGCAATCTGGGACAAGATAACAGATTTCGACAAATTCAAGGCCGAATTGAATTCCCCCAATCCAACTGAAACGAGTCAACTCAAGTTTCTTGTGGAATGTCTCAATAAGCTTAAATCTCTTCCACATAAAGATGAATCCATTCATTCTATTTTATTCGAGGGATTGTTGCAATCTCTTCTGACAAAACTCTTTGAGGACTTGAAGCAAATCTCGTTATTATCAAAAATATCAACCTCTGGAACCAAAGAGACAGCTCTCGCCAATTGCAAGCTATTCGTAAATCAAATGAATCCACAACAACACCAAGAATTTAAAGAGGCTTTTGCCAACCTTCATCACCTCAGCGATCTTTCAACACTCCCAATCATCTTCACACAACAAAATTTCACCAAAGTCCAAACTGCCCTCTACAAGCTTCCCAAGAGTGATACCAAAAGTGCTCCCAACGCCCAACAGCCCCCAGCCTCCAACAATACCGCTCCACGACCCAGTCTTTTGGCCAACCCACGACCCCACTATGAACTCTACTGCCAATACACTTCTAAGTTATGTCAAAAGCATTCATTTGGTGGTTTTCTTTGTGGTTTGTTACACATAGATACCCCCCAAAATCGCACTTTGGTCCGTATCGACCATTTTCTAATCCCAAAGCAATGTTCAGATGGTGCACACTGTTTCAAATCGAATTGTAACTCCAATCATGAATGTTTGTCCGAAACTAGTTGCCAAAATAGCGACTGTAAGATGGCTCATACAAGAATCTGTCCCGAATTACAGCAAAATACACAATGTTCTGGTTTTTTACTTTCTCGATCATCAGACAGCCACCAAAAGTGCAATTTCCAACACATTTGTACCAAGTTCGATTGTCCAGATCGAACCACCACTTCTGTCCCCCCTGGTCTTATCCCCCCCAATGACCCAAACTCAATAATCCCATCATCTCCAAAATGTGAATTTCTTCACCTTTGCACTGTTAAAGGCTGCAATGAATCCAGGCACTATCATTTACAAAACTCAACATGCATCCATTCGGAATTATCTTGCCCCTTGTTGCGAATGTGCATCCCACATCAACATGATTATGAATCTAATTCTGGCTCTAAAAAACCCCATTATGAACAGTATTGGGGCGAAAACATTTATGCTGACAAATAACTGGTATCAATGATTCAAATCCTCAGCACACACTTTCAAAAACCCTTCAAAGTTTTTGTTTCTCTCTCCTCCTCCCTTTCCGGCTCCAACATGGAAATCACCCAATCTAATCGACCTTTTCAAATGACGACTAACATAGTGGTTTATTGTGTTCATTAGATAGAGTGACCCGTGTCAAGGACAACAGGGGTGAATGAGGATGATACGGAATTATTAATCTATTCAATCTGATCAAGATCATGTTCCAAACTTTCATACAAATGATGATAACCCTCGAACCCTTTATCCATAACAGCCTCCAACTGCAACTCACCCTTGGATTCAATCACCTTCTGAAGGAAAGTGGTAATGTAAAGCATTAGATCTTGTTTCAAAATCCGAGTGTTTCCCATCCAATAAACTTTTTAGATATGACATCGTACCATTGAGCCTTCATAGTTCCAATAGATGTAGCAGGGTTTTGGCAAAGATATCGCTTAAACATTGCAGAAACATACTCAGCCATGTTGGATTGTGGGGTATATGCTGGGACCCAAATTGGTTTCCACGTTTCTTTCACACATCTTTGTTGCAAACTCAAATGTACCAATCTTTTGCTGTAAATTGAGAACATTGATTCAGAAGATTCCTTTTTCTTATTTAATATATATCATATTGTTCAACATGTATACAATTAGGTCTACCAGCTTTATTGTATCATTTCATATTTACTACTTTACTTGAATTATATTTACTAGATTGATTTAGTATTGTTCCTTTACCATTGATATTCTCCCATAATAAACCAACTAAATTGACCGTTAGTGATATTTAAGGCTTGGTTTCATAACTATTCGCTCCACCCTCTTCGCCATCACTGACTTAGTACTACCCTCAGAATTCACCGTTCCAAAAGAGCGTCGCTACGAGGTATTATAAAGTCAAAATTCGAGCACCATTACAGTCTTCATACATTTTACTTGCTAATTTAACCATATCTGGCCCATTTCTCAATCCAGTACGTTAACCACATCGGTCCATTTTTCAATGCGGTCCGACCAATTTCTGCAAAAATAACCTGAACATTTGCAAAAATAGTCGGAAAAATAGCAGGAAAAAAAAAGGAAAAAAATAGCCGGAAAAAAATAGGAAAAAAATAGTCGGAAAAAAATAATCCGAAAAAAATAATCTGAAAAAAATGGTCATAAAAATGGTCATAAAAATGGTCATAAAAATAGCCGCCAGGAAAGACTTTTCTATCCACCATCAATCGTGATGGATTGCATATTAGCACCAAAGTCCATAATATATGAAGCTCTGTCATTAATTGGGATACAAATGACTGGACCATGTGTGTAAATAGTCTTAAGGTAATCAATAGTATCCGTTTTTAGCTGACATTTTACAAATTGCCTCAGGACTTCTGATGTCGCGTTTTGACTTGAATATTCATTTGACTACCCATATAAATGGGCGAATACATTCAAGATACGGAAGGCATCAACACACCTTCAGATGCTAATCATGAATTGATACCATAAACCTTTCCAGGCATAATATTCAACATCAACTGCTTAGAATTAAAGGTAGTCTTAGCGCCAACCACTGTACCAAATACACTAGAACTATTATAAGTAGGAGTAATAATCTCTCTAATAAACATATCTAGAGCTTCGAATGTCGTAAAATTACGCGTATAATCCGGAACTATATTACCATTTGCTCAAATTTGACTAGGTACATTACATTATCAGGAGCTGACTAAGTTTTGTAGGATAAGCATACCTTTTTATTATTCCCTTGAGGGGTAAGCATTTGCCCAGGATTGCATTCAACATTGTAGGCTCCCTGAAT
>Ga0256786_1001214_pt1 | contig 10754 bp, 6 predicted proteins | sample MC6MC0937MT_FD_186053 | JGI IMG/M metagenome (GOLD analysis project Ga0256786, IMG submission 186053) | Metatranscriptome of enriched soil aggregate microbial communities from Iowa State University, Ames, United States - MC6-MC0937-MT... | ecosystem: Environmental > Terrestrial > Soil >...
GGCCAATCGGTGAACGGTACTTACCTCCGAGGCGCTATTTTTGGCAATGGCGATATCAACGTGAGAGAAATATTGCGTATACTCAAGCATTCCGGCTATGACGGCTACTTGTCCTTGGAATTCGAAGGCATGGAGGATAGCCTGACAGGCACAAGAGTCGGGCTGGACAATTTGAAGCGAATTTGGTCGGAAATATAAAAGAAACCGTTTAGAGAGGGATGGCTAAAGATGATCGTTAGGATTGGATTTATTGGCGCGGGCGGCATTGCCCAAGACCACATACGCGTGCTTAAGAAAATGGAAGATGTAAAGATTGTGAGCGTATTCGATGTAAATGCGGACAATGCGCGGCGAACGTCTGAAGCGACCGGCGCCCTGGTGATGGACAGTGCGGATCAAGTGCTGGATAAACAGCGGATCGATCTAGTGTTCATTTGCACGCCGCAGTTTGCCAGAGGTGAGTTGGAGGTTGCCGCGGCCAGCCGCGGGATTCCGTTCTTCGTAGAGAAGCCGCTTGGCGTAAGTGCGGAGGCGGTTCGGCAAAAGGCGAAAATCATCCGCGAAACGGGAATCATTCATGCCGTGGGTTATGTTCTGCGCTACTATGATACGGTTCGGCAAGCGAAGCAATATTTGGAGGGCAGACGCCCTCATCTCATTCAAGGCACCCGTTTCGGCGGTTCGCATCCGGCCAAGTGGTGGAAGCAGCTCGACATGTCCGGCGGACATTTGGTAGATACCGCCACTCACCAGGTTGATATGATTCGGTATGTCGCCGGCGGAATCCGCAAGGTGCAAGCGTCGTTCGGGCGCGTGTCTTTCGATCGGACGGAACCGGAAAGCACGATCCCCGATGCCGGAACGATAAACTTCATCATGGATAGCGGAGCCGTCGGTTCGCTGACGGAATCCTGTTTGTCGCCGTTCCATGCCAGCTCGGACATCAAGCTTTTCGGTCCGGATTTCTTTGTCCACTTAGTTTCTAACGGCAGCCATTTAACCATAATCGACAATGAACGGAATCTGACGGTCGCGGCTGAGCTGGATCCGGGCTATGCGCAGTGCAGAGCTTTAATAGACGCCGTAAAATCGGGAAATCAAGCCTTGATTTTATGCGACTATGACGATGCGCTAAAGACTTTGGAAGTGACGCTGGCCGCCAACCGGTCTTCGGAAGAGCGGGCCGGGTTATCGTTGTAAGAACAATGACAAGCGGAGAATAATTGAAAACACTCATAAAATCAACTTTCATGAAAAGGAGCTGGCATGTTGAAATGATAAAAAACCGTCAAACAGAGCCTAGTTGGAATCGGATTTCGGGATTGTTTCCGCGAACCCGCTCCAAGCGCATATATATCCATCCGCCATTGTCGGACACATTGGTTGAAATACGGCCGGATTTCACAGTGCTGATCAAGGACGCGCTCGGCCGAAGGGGGGATTTGCGGCGCGCACACGGTTTCCTGATCGGCGACGGTCAGGGATCGGAGCCGAGGTTTTTCGATTTCCAGAACGTCGAGCAAACGCTGCTGTCACCTTCGGTGCCGATTTTGCGCTCTTCGGTCAAACAAGCGGATTACGACAACTGCGTGACCAGCTTAACGGTAAAAGCGGCGGACGGCAGTTTGCGTATCCATCAATATTTGTCGGTAACGAACCTGCACCCGACGCAAGCGCGAACGGGCGAGTGGTATTACTTGAACGCGGAAGCCGGTCATCGCGATTTTTACAGGCATGTGAACGAGGACTATGTACCTTACGAAAGCAGAAGTGAGGCTTGGCTGAACGGAATGCAGTTAACGCAGAAGGTGTTCGAAGAAACGTCCGGTTGCCTGATGGCTGAGGATGGCTCGACAATCCTGCGATATAAAGCCGACCCAGCCTCCCATGTGGAATATGCAGCGAAAGCAGGCGGTTATCGGAACGTTCTGAAATTCCAAATGCTGTTAGCCCCGGGCGAAACGAAGCAAATTCATATTGAAATATTCGATACGATCATTAATAAGACAGGCAATTCGCATAAGTCTGTGGAAATCGCAAAGGAAAGCTTTCTGGATGAACGATCCGGGATCGGGCAAAGCAGGGAAATATGGAAGAATGCCTTATCGGGATTGGCGGAGGTCCAGGTACCGGAAGCGGTAATTCAGGCGATATTCGATACCGCCAAGACGAATGCGTTTCAGCTGATCGCACAGCGGGAGGACGGCTCGGCGCTTCCAGGGCAGGGAGGATTTAACGATTATACGGTAGTGTATACGTGGGAGGTGGCCAACTATTTACGGATACTTAGCCGGTTAGGGGCCACGGATACCGTCAAGAAAACGCTGCAATACTTCTTAAGCACGCAAACCGGCAGTATCGGCCCTGAAGGTGACATTGTATCGCCTGAGGGTTCGTTCCGCGCACATATATTTTGGATGAATGAGACGGGCTCCGTGCTTGGGCTGCTTGCAGATTATTACTTTATATCGAAGGATCGGGAATGGCTGGAAGCCAATCTGTCTATTATTCTTAAAGCTTGCGACTGGGTAAGCAAAGAGCGCAATGCCACAAAAATGTACGCAGCAGACGGCACTAAAGCGGCCCACTATGGATTATTACCCAAAGGGCGTGTTCATGATTGGCCGGATAAAGGTTATTTCTTCTTATCGAACGCGGCGACGTGGCAGGGGTTTGCTCTCATGGCTGCAGCACTGGCCGACATCGGACATCCTGCTTCCGCTCAATATGCAGCCGAAGCTGACGACTACAAACAATGTCTGCTTACTTCCGTGAAGCAAGCGACATATGTTTTGCCCGAGGATGAGCACGTCAGGTGGATATCCAACGAAGTGTATACGAAACCCGATGTCCGGGCAGCCGTTTATGCGATCGACGGTCCGACTTATTTATTGGACACCGGACTTATCGATGCATCTGACGATATCGTCCCGGAAATCGAATATGTGATGCGCAAGCGTTATGCGATGAGCGATTTGTTTGCCGTTAAGCTGCCGGAAATGGAGGATGCGGAATTAGGGGAACTGCAGGAGACATGGGCGGGGAAGCCGATTGATTTGTATTACGTGAATAATACGGAGAAAATATGGCACCGTACTTGGAGTTTAAGGGGCGAGCGGGAAAAGGCGCTTCGTTACTTCTATGCAACGATGGCTTTTTCCACAACCTTGGATACGATGCACGTGCACGAGCGGTTTAGTCCGCAGCTGCAATGGTTATCCCCTTGGCAGCCTAACGGCAGCGGGAACGGCCGGATCATGGAAATGATTATGAACTCGCTTTACATCTTGGAAGGCAATAAGCTTCACATTTTGCCCTGTATTCCTGCTGATTGGCTGGATGAGGGCAAAGCCGTGCAGGTTAGCGAAGCGGCTACTTTCAACGGCGCGATTTCGTTCCGCGTGGCAAGAAATTCTCACAATACGATCGATGTGGAAATGCACTTACCTGCCGGGATAAATGAATTGTCCTTACATTTATTTATGAAAGACGATTATGTGATACAAGCGGTGGAAGCATTTCGTGCGGACGGTCAGGCTGCGGAGTGGACAGGAAGCTTGAGCGCAAATACGCTCGGTTTAACCGTTCCTCCTCGGCAACTGAATTTTCAGGTGGCTCTGTCGGCTCCGGAACATATTGGCTGCTGATCGGGAGGCTCAATGCAGATGATGAAAAACAAGGAAACGTGGACAAAAGGGTGCTTATCGTTCTGGTCTTGGAACGATAAGCTGGAACCCGAAAAACTGGTCGGACAGTTGGAGCAATTTCGCAAAGCCGGCATACATGGCGTATTCCTGCACGCCAGGGGCGGGCTGCAGACCGAATATATGGGAGAAGATTGGCTTGCGGCAGTCGGTATTTGTATCGATTACGCGCGCCGGCATGATATGGAAATATGGCTGTATGACGAGGATGCTTGGCCAAGCGGATTTTGCGGCGGGAAGGTACCGGAGGCGGGAGAGCGGCACCAGCAGAAATGGCTGGAATACGAATGGATTCGTGCGGATTTGGCGGCTCCTGGCCCCCGGACTGTCGCATTGTATCGCAAGCGGGAAGGGGGACGATGGACGACCGCGAGTCGTCCGGAATCGCTCCCGGCAAGCGAGGAGCTGCTTCACGTTTATTATAACTTTAATTCTTATTATAGCGATCTGCTTAACCCGCAGACCGTCCGCTTGTTCATCGACTCGACACATGAAGTATACAAGCGGCATTTTGCCGCGGAATTCGGCAAGACGATTCGCGGCATATTCACGGATGAGCCGCAATATGCGGCAGGCAAATATCCATGGTCGGAGGCGCTCGCTCCTTATTTTTTTGAATTGCAAGGGTACGACTTGTTGTCTATCCTGCCGGATTTGCTTGTCGGCTGCGAAGATGCGATGTCCGTCAGGCATGATTACTGGCAGACGATATCCGGCTTGTTTACGAAGTCCTATGCCGAACAAGTCGGAATGTGGTGCGACGAGAACCGGCTTTGTTTTACCGGACATTTCGCATGCGAGGATACGCTGAGCTTTCAAATGATGGCAGTCGGCGATGTCATGCGCAAGTACGAGTGGATGCATATGCCCGGAATTGATTTTTTAGGAAATCGGACGAGCAGGCCGGTCATTTTGAAGCAGGTATCGAGCGTTGCAAATCAGTTGGGGAAAAAGCAGGTATTGTCGGAAATGTTCGGCTGCAGCGGCTGGGGTGTGAGCTTTCGCGATCTGAAATACATTGCCGACTGGCATTGCAGCATGGGCGTAAATGTCCAGTGCCAGCACTTGGCCGCCTATTCGTTGCGGGGGAGAAGAAAGCGGGATTATCCGCCGTCCTTGTCTTACCACCAGCCGTGGTGGAAGGAGTACACGTTATATACGAAATATGCGGAGGAGACCCATAGCTGGATTTCCCGCGGTCAAGCTGCATCCAACGTGCTTGTGCTGCATCCGATAACCAGCGCATGGTGCATGCATGATCCGGGTAATCGCCGGGAGGTTTGGGAGCTGGATAAGCGACTGGGAGAGTTGACCGAGCTGCTTGCCTCGATGAAGGTTCAATTCGATTACGGAGACGAACATTTGCTTATGAAATATGGCGCAGTTAAAGAGGGGACGCTCCGAATTGGAGAGATGGGCTATCGCGCTGTCTTATTGCCATCGATGCCGTCCATTGAATCCACAACGTTTACCATGCTCAAGCAAGTTCATGATCAAGGCGGAACGATTATTAGCGTAGGAGAATATCCTGCGCGGATCGCGGGTTTGCCGTCCCCGGAGCTGGAGCAGTGGTGTCGGCGTCATATCCGGCAAGTGATGCCCACAAGAAAGGCGCTGGAGGCCGTACTGCCAGATGGACTAAGGCGGCTGAAAATATACAATGACAGCGGATCGCCGGACGATATTTTGTATGTGAATGAAAGAATTGACGGGGACGCAATCATTTATTTTCTTTATAACCGTGAGAAGCGCCGGGATTGGTCGGGAATTTTACAATGGAAGGGCAAGTTCAAGCTCAGTCTCATTGATGCCGGCAAAGGCAAGACAACGGAGCTTGAAGCGGCCTATGCCGATGACCAATCCGTTATCCGGTTGGACATGGAATGCGGCGGGTCCGCGTTGTTGGTCGCTGTTCCGATTCAAAAGGAAACGGAACAAGATTTGCAGCCGCGTTTACATGAGTCTTCACGTAAAACCGTCTCGCTCACGGAATCATGGGAACTGGCTAAGCCACTCGAAAATGTACTCGCGCTCGATTACTGCCAATACCGTTTGAACAAAACGGAGGAATGGAGCGAACGAATTCACCATTTGCAGCTTCAGCAAACGCTAACCGAGCTTCAACGGCAAGTTGACGTTCAACTTCGGTACGAGTTCCGTATACGGGAAGATTTCGACATGAGACATTCTCTTCGGATCGTTCTGGAGGATGCGGCGGAATGCACCCTATTTTTGAACGGCAGCCCCCTAAATGCCGACGATGCATCGGAATGGCTGGATCCCGCAATGATGTCGATCAAGCTCTTGTCCGGGCTTAAGCATGGCGGCAATGAATTGGTCATTCATCGTACATTCCGCGCAGAGGAATCCGATTCCCATTATTCAGTTGAAGAAAACGTATTCGAGACGGAGACGAACCGTTATTTCCAAGCGACGGAGCTGGAGTGCATCTATGTGACAGGGGAATTCGCGATTATCCCCGAAAGCTGCAGCTATCGAGATATTCAACAAGTTCATGCTTGTCGGACGCAGCATTTCGTCATCGCTCCGCAGCCGAAAAGGATCAGGTCCGAAGATTTGACCCCGCAGGGATTCTGGTTTTATGCCGGGGATGTTGAGATACAGACAAACCTTCCTTATGAGATTGAAGACATTAACGAGGAAATTTATTTGGAGCTGCCGTCTCCGCAGGCTGTCGTAATCGGAGTAGATGTGAATGGCCGGCAGCTTGATTCTCGTGCTTGGGGACCTTATATGTACCGATTAACGCCATATTTGCAACAAGGAAATAACGTCGTGACGCTTCGGCTGACTAGCGGATTGCGTAATTTATTCGGGCCGCATCATCACCGGGACGGCAATCCTTCTTTTGTCGGGCCGAGCAGTTTTACAGGAAAGAGCGGATGGGAGGACCGTATCTTTTCCTATAATCCTCCAGGTGAAACCTGGAGCGAGCCGTATCATTTCATTCCTTTCGGAACGGGCCGGGCACCGCTGCTGCATGCGATGTCGAGAAAGGCGGTGATGCCCGAATGATTGCGGCTGATCGTTAGGCCGTCACGTTTTCCTGACAATTTTGAAAGGAGAGACTTCATTGCAGCAGGGATCGGATCGACAAGGTTTTGTTCGGTCCCTTCCCGAAGTCGGGAAAGACGCCTCCCGATATCTTTTCGGATTTTCTCAATATTGTTCCGTCATCGTTTGTTCGATTTAAGCGTTCTGCTCTCTATAGTCGTGTATGGTAATCAGCACTATCATTCAATGAGGAGGATGTCAAATGAGAGAAGATACTAAGGATTATCAACAAACCGAACATGAGGGAAGTCAATTAGCCGGAGAGAATTTAATGAACAGAAGGAAATTGCTTGGGGGTGTCGGCGCGATGGGCGCGGCCGCTGCAGGAGCATGGCTTCTGGGGTCATTAGGCGGAAAACTGCCTGCCGCGAGCGCAAGCGAAGGATATGCGGAGTGCTGCAAAATGGTGACGATCGCGCAATTGAGAGCGTTAACATCGCCGGAAATCGATCGTATTTATTTCGTGAAGGATCGCGATCAGGAAGGTTCTTATTATTACGATAGCAGCGATACGAGTTCCGTTGACAACACAGGGATCATCATCGTATCGACTTCGGGTGCCAGATTCAGGCGGATTTTCGAAGGGCCTGCCCATGTCAAATGGTTCGGAGCGAAAGGCGACGGTACGACGGACGATACGGCAGCCGTTCAACTGGCGATTAATTCGTATCCGCACATTTATTTTTCACCTTCTTCCTATAGAATAACGGATTATGTGTTCCTGCAGGATAACTCACGCATCGAAGGTACCCGGGCATCCAAAATATTTATGACGAGCAATCCGGACGGCGTAAACTTAATATCCGCGAAAGATAAAGTGAATGTTACGATAGATAATCTGTGGATCGAAGGAGTTTACGGTGTAGGCAATCCTTACCCGGTACGCGGGGTCATGGAAGGGCAGGGCGTTACGCTTGCCGTTTACGGATGCAGAAATGTTATTATAACCAATTGTTATTTTACTTACAACGGACTAGGCTCGGGAAATATTTACGTATCCAAATGCAAAGATGTCGTTGTTACGAATAATTACCTTGAGAAATCGATGAACGGGATTTGTTTCGATAACTGGTACGGCGAAGACAATACGCCAGGCGGGACTCATGTGGAAAACGTGACCGTAGCGAACAATGTGTTAAGCGATATGGGCGGCAGAGCCATCGCTTGCGATCTGGACGAAAATGCGGCCAGAAACTCCAACATCGCGATCGTTGGCAATACGGTTCGAGGTGCCGCATATGCCGCAATTGCCGTAAATGCCAGAGGCGTCTCTGTCGTAGGCAATATGATTGACGGCAAAAGAGACGGAGGTATTACTACAGTAGGCGGACAACAGTCGTTGCCGACCTATTACGGCTTTTTGTCCAATTTCGATTGCGAGCACATTCATATCGCGGACAACGTATTTAAAGATATTTTTATGAATGGCGTAAATATATTAAACGGATCCAATGTGTCGATTGTGAACAACAGCTTTTCGTTTGCAATAAATTATTTAAATCAAAATAATAATCAGGTACTAGAGCTGAATGAGCCTAATAATAGAATGATCGCCCTGGAATGGAATACTAATGCTTATATCGCGCCGTATACGATTAAAATTGAAGGCAATACGATCGTGAATGACAGAAATCCGACAGGCGAGCAGCCGGTCGCTGAGCTTATCTATTTAAAGGATACTTCAAACAGCGCGGCAATAGCCGCCGATTCATTTTTCCATGTGACTAACAATCAGTTGAGGGCGAAAAAAATTTCAACCGCCATACAATTCATTAAATCGCTATACCAAGACATGGGAACCGGCAAAATGTATATAACCGGAAATACAATTTATTCCCCTGTCAAGTCGGGGACTGCGATTTCGGCCATGCGGCTTGACGAGCTTCATGTCGAAGGAAATAAAATTAACGGCATCGCGATTGCGATCGAAACGGGAATGGGGGGGCTTACGAACTTTTCCGGCAACGTCATTCGCAATTACAACTCCGCATATTTCTTCTACGTTGCAAATTTAACGAACGAGATCGACCAGCTTATCGTTCAAGATACGATCATCGGCAATCCGGCGCAAGGATCGTTCGTGTTTACCGGAACGGTAAACAATCCCTATATCGTAACTTCTTCAAACGGCGCGGGAATGAAGTTTATCGGCGTTGACGCGAATCAAATCAAAGGAACCTATTATCCGGAAAACCTGGTCGTCGAAGGCTCCGATTCTCCGCCTACGGCAGGTAGATGGGCGGTTGGCGATCGTGTGAAGATCAAAAATGTAACTGCTGGCGGTTACTCGGGATACATATGCACGACATTAGGTACGCCTGGCACTTGGAAGCAATACGGCGCAATACTTGCTTGATAAAAATAGTAATTTTTGTCAAATATACATAAATGAGTCAGGAGGCGATCGACATCGGACAACAATCTGACGCAAGCGGAAATGTCGTGGAGCACCGCGAAAATCTGGTATTTAAAGGGGCGGAGCCGCAGTGTCTCGGCTCACCGCCCCTTCCGGGCGAAGCCTTGAAGCTGTCCGGACCTTTGGGCGAACCGGAACCGATAACATTCGAAGAGGGCAAGGACTATATGATAGACTACGTGGCGGGATCTGTAACGCGTACGGAGTCAAGCCGAATTCCCGATTGGCGCGAGCATCCCGCATACGGGCTGGAGACGTTCGACCACCTCGCGCTCCCTTATTATTCCAACTCCGGATTTACCTGCTCGATCTCTTATCGTGCGGTTGATTCGCGGACTGCGTATGCGGAGGATAATAAGCAAACATATGGCCTGCTGAAGTCGAAGCTGCCGCGGCTCTTCGATCGATTGACGACAGGTAAGGAAGCCGTATGCGTTATTTATGGCGATAGCATCAGTACGGGGGCGGAGGCAAGCAGACTCGAGCTGTCGTTTTTCGGGCGTTACATCGCTGAATTGCGTAACAGGTATCCCGAAGCGGATATTCAAGCGAAAATGAAAGCGGTCGGAGGCGAGACATCGAGCCAAGGATTGGAACGCATTGAGGAGGTTGTCGCAGCACAGCCTGACCTCGTGCTGATCGGCTACGGCATGAACGACCAGAATCGCAACTCCGACGGCAGCAACTTCGTTTCCGTTCAAACATACGAGCGGAACATCCGCCAGATGATCGACGTCATCCGCAGCCGAACGGGTGCCGATATCCTCTTGCTTACGTCTTGTCTGCCTAATCCGCGCTGGAAATTTGCAAGCGACAACGTACGCGATTACGCGGAAACGCTGCGCAGAATTGCGGCCGACTCCGGAGCCGCGCTGGCCGACGTCCAAACAAGGTGGGAGCAGGTTCTGTCAACCGGCAAATCGCATGAAAGCCTGCTTCTTAACAATGTTAACCATCCAAACGATTACGGCCACGAGTTATACTATTCCGTCTTGAACCAATATTTGGATTAGCAGTTACGATATATCCTTCCCGCTAAATAATTTGTCCGTTTTTTGACCAAAAGATGAAAATTATATGAACATTGTGACGAAATTGTGATATACTACTGGTTAAGAAAGCACTTTCAGGTGATCAGGAGTGATTGCGATGACGACAAGAACGGCAACTATATCTAGCGGAAACGGCAGAGAACGGCATGTAGGCAAATTGGTAACGCTGATGACGGCAACGGCTTGGGTATTGCTCGGGATTGGTTTGCTGCTAAGCTTATTCAACATACAAGAATTCAACGACCGCAATACGTCCTTGATGGTTGGAGTCGGATTCATGGTAGGCAGCGTTCACATTTATGTGATCCGTACGGCAATCCATCTGGTGCATTCCAGAGCGCAGTCGGAAGACGATAAGCAATAGCATACGTCTCATTTCATCAAACCCCTTCGGGATCAGTTCCCGAAGGGGTTTTTGTGACTTTATTCTAACAATGTCGATGCGGCTCTTGACTACGCTGCAAATGCGTTTAACGTCTTGCGCCGAAGCCGCGGGCAAGCGCTTAC
>Ga0256786_1001220_pt1 | contig 10700 bp, 9 predicted proteins | sample MC6MC0937MT_FD_186053 | JGI IMG/M metagenome (GOLD analysis project Ga0256786, IMG submission 186053) | Metatranscriptome of enriched soil aggregate microbial communities from Iowa State University, Ames, United States - MC6-MC0937-MT... | ecosystem: Environmental > Terrestrial > Soil >...
ACTTTGCTGACCTTGTGGCAGGAACGTGACACTGCGGTGGCGGATATCACCACTATTGATGTCGCCGGGCTGGAAAGGGTGGATTCAGCGGGTTTAGCGCTATTGGTGCATCTGCGTGAAATTGCGCGTGCTCAAGGCAGCGCACCGCTTTTCTCTGGGATCTCCGATAAACTCCAGTCACTGATCACGCTGTATAACCTGCAGCAGATTATTGTTTCTGCGGAAAAAATCGCCTGATCAAATGATGTCGATGCTAAGCCCCTGATTTTTTCAGGGGCTTTTGCGTATTTAAGAGTCAGACGCTTTCCTCTAAGATGTCTGCCTTATTATTATTAAGCGAAGTAACGAGCGATGGAAAATAGTGAAGTTCAGGCCGTGCTGATGCAGGCGCTGGCATTAGAAGAAGTACACGTACTTAGCAACGATGGCAGCCATTTTCAGGTCATCGCGGTGGGCGAAATGTTCGGCGAACTGAGCCGCGTGAAGAAGCAGCAGGCTGTGTACGCGCCGCTGATGGAATATATTGCGGATAACCGTATTCATGCGGTTTCCATCAAAACTTATACCCCAGCCGAGTGGGCGCGCGACCGTAAACTCAACGGTTTCTAAGTGCCTCACCGGTTGTTTTATTGATAGATAATTGAGAGCGGTGTTAATGGACAAATTTCGTGTGCAAGGCCCCACCCGTTTAAGTGGTGAAGTGACCATTTCCGGGGCGAAGAATGCTGCGTTGCCGATTCTGTTTGCTGCGCTGCTGGCTGAAGAGCCGGTAGAGATTCAGAACGTACCGAAGCTGCGTGATATCGATACCACCATGAAGCTGTTGAATCTGCTGGGTGCGCGCGTTGAGCGCAATGGTTCGGTCCACGTTGATGCTCGCGAAGTTAATGTTTTCAGTGCGCCATACGATTTAGTGAAAACCATGCGTGCTTCGATTTGGGCGCTGGGTCCGCTGGTGGCGCGTTTTGGTCAGGGCCAGGTTTCACTGCCGGGCGGCTGCGCTATCGGTGCACGCCCGGTCGATCTGCACATTACTGGCCTGGAACAGCTGGGTGCGGAAATTAAGCTGGAAGAGGGCTACGTTAAAGCTTCTGTCAATGGCCGTCTGAAGGGCGCGCATATCGTGATGGATAAAGTGTCTGTCGGCGCTACCGTTACCATCATGAGCGCGGCCACGCTGGCCACCGGCATCACCATCATTGAGAACGCCGCGCGTGAGCCGGAGATTGTCGATACGGCAAACTTCCTCAACACGCTGGGTGCGAAAATCACCGGCGCGGGCACAGACAAAATCACCATTGAAGGTGTTGAGCGTCTGGGCGGCGGCGTTTATCGCGTGCTGCCAGATCGTATCGAAACCGGTACTTTCCTGGTCGCAGCAGCCATTTCACGGGGCAAAGTTGTTTGCCACAACACGAAGCCAGATACGCTGGATGCCGTGCTGTCTAAATTGCGTGAGGCTGGTGCAGAGATCGAAGTGGGCGAAGATTGGATCAGCTTGGATATGCACGGTAAGCGTCCAAAAGCGGTGAATATCCGTACCGCGCCGCATCCTGGCTTCCCTACTGACATGCAGGCGCAGTTCACACTGTTGAACCTGGTGGCAGAAGGAACCGGTGTGATTACCGAAACCATCTTCGAAAACCGCTTTATGCATATCCCTGAGCTGATTCGTATGGGCGCGCACGCGGAAATTGAGAGCAATACAGCGATTTGTCATGGCGTAGAAACCTTGTCGGGCGCGCAGGTGATGGCCACCGATTTGCGTGCATCAGCGAGTCTGGTGCTGGCGGGTTGTATCGCGGAAGGCACCACGATAGTGGATCGTATCTATCACATCGACCGTGGCTACGAGCACATCGAAGATAAGTTGAAAGCGATGGGTGCAAATATCGAGCGCGTAAGCGGCGAATAATTTCTGCTTCGTAGATCAAAAAAACCAGTCACGGCAACGCGGCTGGTTTTTTTTCATTGGTATTACAGTCAGATCTTTTTACGATCCTTCGGCGATCGGATGCACTTCTTGCGATCCAATAACTGGCCGGTAACAGGATCGTAATATCGGCTTGGCCAGATGTCTGCCGGATGAACCTTGATCGCATTGGCGATTAGCCACTCACCTTTGGGCCAGGGACGCGACAGCGCATTGGCCAGCGTTGAGGAGCTGAGCCCTGATTCGCGTGACAGCGCTGCCAGTGATGTGCCTTTCTTACGTAATGCAGCAATGATATCTGCCGGGTGCCAATCCGCTTTCCTTGTGTACATAACTCTCTTCTCCATGTCCGTGTTATTACTTCATCTCCGCTGTAAAAAGGCGCTCCCGTGGCAGAGATATCTGGAAAAAACCCGCGTTTTTATAGCAAATGTTTCCCGTAATTTTCCAGTAAATGTTTGGCTGGCGCACGAAACTGCGTCGCTTTTCGCAAAAGCGATGCAAGAGATGTAAGTAAAAAGGGAGAAGAGTGAGGAAGGAAACGGGGCCAGAGAAGGCCCCGTTGAAATCAGAAATCGCGCTGTACTGACATGTGCGCCAGCGCTTCGAGGGCGCTGCGCCACGGGCTTTCGGGTAATACCTGCAGTGCTGCGATGGCTTTATCTGCCTCTTCTTCAGCGCGTTTGCGCGTCCACTCCAGCGAGCCAGTCTGTTGCATCGCTGCCAGCACCGGTTCCAGCAGATGACGACCGTTACCTTCTTCAATGGCTTTACGGATCATCTGCGCCTGCTCAAGCGTCCCGTTGTGCATCGCGTGCAGCAATGGCAGCGTCGGTTTACCTTCGCTCAGGTCATCACCGGTATTTTTGCCCAGCGTTTCACCATCTGCGCTGTAATCCAGCAAATCATCAATTAACTGGAAAGCGGTGCCAAGGTAGCGACCATAATCCTGTAACGCCTTTTCCTGCGCGGGCGTCGCCTCAGCTAAAATCGCCGACGCTTGCGAGGCAGCTTCGAACAGGCGAGCGGTTTTGCTGTAGATCACCCGCATGTAGCTCTCTTCAGTGATATCGGGATCGTTGCAGTTCATTAACTGCAGCACTTCTCCTTCGGCGATCACGTTGACCGCTTCCGACATCAGCGCAAGGATCTTTAAGGATCCCATGCTGGTCATCATCTGGAATGAACGCGTATAGATAAAATCGCCCACCAGCACGCTTGCCGCATTACCGAACGCGGCGTTAGCGGTGGCTTTGCCACGGCGCATATCGGATTCATCCACCACATCATCGTGCAGCAGCGTCGCCGTATGGATAAATTCGATCAGCGCCGCATTAGTGATGTGCAACGATCCCTGATAATTCAGCGCGCGTGCCGACAGCACAGCGATCATCGGACGGATGCGTTTGCCCCCGCCGCTGATGATGTAATAGCCCAACTGGTTAATCAGTGAGACTTCTGAATTCAGCTGCTCGAGGATGGTCTGGTTGACGGCCGCCATGTCCTGCGCGGTTAATTCATTAATCTGTTCTAAGTTCATTCGTCTTTTCAGCTTTACTCGTTTTTTGCATGGTAAGCGCTTTACACAGCGTGAGTTCAGGTAATCTGTTACTGATTGTACTTGAAAAATCGGGTTGCGAAACGTTTGCATTCGCCTTGCGCTTTTTTTCTGCAAGAGAGTGCAAAGTGCTCTTGTCTTCTGCTGGAGTATTGCGTAGAATTCGCGCCCTATTGTGAATATTTATCGCGCCGCCTGATGAATAGAAAGGCACGCGCAGAAGCGGAGTTTTATATGTACGCGGTTTTCCAAAGTGGTGGTAAACAACACCGAGTAAGCGAAGGTCAGACCGTTCGCCTGGAAAAGCTGGACATCGCAACCGGTGAAACCATTGAGTTTGACCAGGTTCTGATGATCGCAAATGGCGAAGACGTGAAAATCGGCGCGCCACTGGTTTCAGGCGGTGTGATCAAGGCAGAAGTTGTTGCTCACGGTCGTGGCGAGAAAATTAAAATCGTTAAGTTTCGTCGTCGTAAACACTACCGTAAGCAAGCTGGTCACCGTCAGTGGTTCACAGATGTGAAAATCACTGTGATCGGCGCGTAAGAGGAGATCTGACAAATGGCACATAAGAAGGCTGGTGGCTCGACCCGTAACGGTCGCGACTCCAACGCAAAACGTCTGGGTGTAAAACGTTTCGGTGGCGAATCTGTTCTGGCAGGTAGCATCATCGTTCGTCAGCGTGGCACTAAATTCCACGCAGGTAGCAACGTAGGTTGTGGTCGTGACCACACCCTGTTTGCCACCGCAGACGGCAAAGTAAAATTCGAGATTAAAGGCCCGAACAACCGTAAATATATCAGCATCGTTGCTGAGTAAGGTTGTCGTGCTGCAGACGTCTAACGTCTGAATACACGAATGAAAGGCCCCGCAGCTTTGCGGGGCTTTTTACATTCTGCTACTGAGCTTGCTGGATAACAGTTACGCTTTAGCACAGTTGTTGTACAATTTATGTACTCCTGGCTTTGCCAGTCTTGTATTATCCGCCGTCGGTCAGCGCAGAAGACCCTGGCGGACCCGTTTGCGGCCTGCAAGCTGCCGTGAACGACAGCGTGACGGAGAAAGAAAATGAAGTTTGTAGATGAAGCGACGATCCTTGCGGTCGCGGGTGATGGCGGCAATGGTTGCGTAAGCTTCCGCCGTGAAAAATATATTCCAAGAGGCGGCCCGGATGGCGGCGACGGCGGCGACGGCGGCGACGTGTATTTGTTGGCGGATGAAAACCTCAACACCCTGATCGATTATCGCTTTGAAAAGTCTTTCCGTGCCGAACGTGGCCAGAATGGCCAAAGCCGTGATTGCACCGGTAAACGTGGTAAAGACATTATCGTTAAAGTGCCCGTTGGTACCCGCGTAATTGACCAGGGTACCGGCGAAACGCTGGGCGACATGACGCGTCATGAGCAGAAGCTGATGGTGGCGAAAGGCGGCTGGCATGGCCTTGGTAACACGCGCTTTAAATCCTCAGTTAACCGTTCCCCGCGTCAAAAAACCATGGGAACACCGGGCGAGAAGCGTGATCTGCAACTGGAACTGATGCTGCTGGCTGACGTTGGTATGTTGGGTCTGCCGAATGCCGGTAAATCGACCTTTATTCGCTCGGTATCCGCAGCGAAACCCAAGGTCGCGGATTATCCGTTCACTACGCTGGTGCCAAGCCTTGGCGTGGTGCGTATGGACAATGAAAAGAGCTTTGTTGTCGCCGACATTCCGGGCCTGATTGAAGGCGCAGCGGATGGCGCAGGTCTGGGTATTCGCTTCCTGAAGCACCTTGAGCGCTGCCGCGTGCTGTTGCACCTGATCGATCTTGCCCCTATCGATGAATCTGATCCGGTAGAAAATGCCCGCATCATTCTCGGCGAACTGGAGAAATACAGCGATAAACTGTTCCAGAAGCCGCGCTGGTTAGTATTCAACAAATGTGACCTGCTGAGCCGCGAAGAAGCGGAAAGCCGTGCCAAAGCGGTAGTGGAAGCATTAGGCTGGGAAGAAAAATATTACCTAATCTCTGCGGCTAGCCATGATGGCGTGAAAGATCTTTGCTGGGATGTGATGAGCTTTATCATCGAAAATCCAAAAGAAGCCGAAGAAGAAACTAAAGAGCCAGAGAAAGTGGCCTTCATGTGGGATGATTATCACCGTGAAGCCATGGAAACGGCGCAGGAAGTGGAAGAAGACGACGATTGGGATGACGACTGGGACGAAGAAGACGACGAAGGCGTCGAAATCATTTACCAGCGTTAATTCAGCGTATTAAAAATGGGACAGTTAACTGTCCCATTTTGTATTAAACGTTCAGTTAAAAAGATTCTCAGATAAGGTTGGATTTGATCCCGTCTTCTATGACCAACTCCACATCAAGGCTGTCGTGTTTATAAATGTTGTACGATATGCCGCCGATGCTGACTGAACCATCCTGCTGCGTCCAGTGACCAAAATCTTCTCCTTTAAATATCGAGTCGAGATTAATCACATCACCCTCATCACCACGAATTTGTAGCTGCAGAGTTTTGTCACCGACAAACAGCTCTTCTCCTCCGAGCGCAAGAATATCCTCCAGGCTGATACTTAACGTATTGTTGCCATGGCCCGTGATATCAATGGTGTTCACCGCTTTTACATGCAGGCGGAGTTCGCTGAGTGCCAATTGCTGGTTTTCACCTTCGACATTAATCGTATCAATGATGCCGGTTTGCAGAGTGCCTGATTTCACCTCATCCCAGCGAACTTCTGTCGACAAACTTTTAGTGCTGGCTACATCATCGGTAAGGGCTTCCCGAGCATTATCGACATCCATCATCATCTGCTTGATCCCGTTCACTGGCCCCGCATTTTTATGAGGGACAACTGCAATATCATCTATCCAGAAATCATTACCAGTTCCACTTGCTGTCAGATTATCGATAGATAACGTCACTTTTCCAGTAGTAGTGGCCGTCCAACTTCCTTCTACTTTTTGCGGGGTATCCTGTACGGTGTAGTAATTACTCACAAGTACGCCATTTACTTTGAAGGCCAGCTTAGCCGGATTGGTTAATGTCCAGTAGGAAACTCGTGTCAGAATAAAGCTAAAATCATAGGTCTGACCGGCGACGACAAAAATCTGATTTCGCATGATATCACCACTATAGTTTCCCCCTGAAGGCGTCTCAAACATAAGCTGGTGTCCTTTTCCAGCTGAACTCTGCAGATAGGTTGCACCTTGTTTAGCATGATCACCTACTATGGACCAGCCTCCCATGCCGCTGTTAAAGTCCCATAGAAATCCGACCTGAAAATCGTAAGGTGCTGAAGCAGCCGACATCGTTCCTGCTTCCGATTGGCTGTAAGCAACCAGTTTATGCAGTCCTTGTTCCAGTTCGGGCAGAGTCCCGCGCCAATCCCCATAGTTATCAGCTTTGAAGGTCCCTAATAAAATATTGTTGTCATATAGCCAGACAAGGGAGTTGGGTTCCGCTTTACCATAGAACTCGGGAGTGGCGTCATCGGTCACTCTATTACGTAAAATGGTTTCGACTAATCCAACATTATCTGTTCCTGCGGTAATGGAGGGGGCGGGGACATAAACATCAACATTAATGACATAGGGATCTGAAGCCAGGCTAACGTTGCCTGCTACATCTGTCGCTTTGACAGTGAAAGTATGCGAGCCATCAACCTGAGTGGGTAGTTTAAAACTCCAGGAACCATCACTGAGCACTGTAGTAGAACCAATCTCACGATTATTCTTATCGTAGATTCGCAACACGCTTCCTGCCTCAGCACTTCCTTTTAATACGGGATTGGGATCATTAGTCGATCCATTATGCCCAATATCCTGACCATTCTGTTTACCACCGGCTACGTAATCCTGAGCCATCTCGATGAGCGGTTTAGGCGTTTTCGTATCGATGATGACAGACCATTCTGCAGCCAGTGAACCTTCATTGCCCGATGCATCAACCGATTTTGGACGGAAATACCATTCACCATCTGGCAGAGCAGGATTGTTAACCGTGATTTGCCAGTTGCCGTGATTATCGACTGGCACTTCAATTGAACGCGTCGCGCCACTGGTCCAGTCGTCACCGTCTGGGGTCATAACAAGGATGATTTTACCGTTAGGTTCTCCCGTACCTTTAACTTTAGGGGTTTTGTCATTGGTAAGGTTACCACTCGGTACATTGCCCACTATACCTCCCGCCACATTATCCTCTACATGAGTAATAACAGGTGTTAAAGGCGGTAGGGCAAATTGAACATTCTGCTGCGTTACCGCGCTGCTATTGCCGGCTACATCAAGAATACGCACCTGATAATGCCAGTCAGTGTTATGGGATTGCGTATCAATAAAGCTCCAGCTCAAATCCGACTGGATAGTCATTCGCTGCCAGGTTTTGCCATTATCAAGCGAGTACTCAGCGTAATCTCCTTTTTCCAGTACCTTATCTAGCTTGCCGTTAACCGTGCGTCCCGCACTGCCATCACTAGTTTTCCAATCCAGAATATCCATACCATCGTCTTTGGTCATGTTGGTAAACTGTACAAGGACGGTAGAGGCCTCGGTGTCAAGCACGACATTTTGCATGTCTTCAGGACCTGTAGCATTTGACTGATTCACGACGCGTGTTTTGTATTGCCAGTTACTGCTATGAGCATTGGTATCGGTAGCACTCCATTGGGTAGCGCCGGTGACCTTTGCATCTATCCACTTGCTACCATCCCAGAGCTGGACTTTCTCACCCGCCTTGAGAGGCTCGGTTAATACACCTTTTACGATGCGCCCGGCACTTCCGTCTTTGGTAATGAAATCAGAGTTAGAAAGACCGCTATCTTTCTCCATGGATTGAATTTTGGCGATAGCCGTTGGTGTGGAGAATGCATAGGTAAAAGTCCATGGCGCTGACACATCGCTGGTGTAACCATCTTTCTCAAACGTTATCGTGATACTGTGATCGCCCAAGGCTACGCCAGAGGCATAAGTCAGTGCAGAATCCCATGTCCAGCTACCATCACTCTTAGCTTGCACGCTGGCAATTAAAATGCCCTTGTCATAGAGATAGACGGTACTCTCTGCCAGCGCCTGACCACGAAGTTCTGGCGTGCTGTCGTCAATGATAGCGCCTTTGAGTTGCGGGCCAGTGTTGGCACCCACATCATCAATGAGCTGAGTAATCGTGGCTTCAGGAACGATGATAATGCTGTGAGTATTTGATGGCGCCGCTTCTTTCTCACCCAGCTTAGCGACTGCAGTGAAGTCAATTTGACCAAAATCAAGGCTGACGGAAGGAGTCCAATGCCAGTTACCATCCTTATCTACATACACTTGAGCAAGCCACTGCGTGCCATTGTAGAGTGTTACTAAACTCTCAGGCGGCGCTGTACCATGCACGCTGGGCGTGCGATCATCTGTCGCCATCCCGTTTGCGACATCACTCTTTTGGTGGCCGAAATCGTCGCTCACGCGGCTGATGGTGGCAGGTTCCGGATAAAGCTCAACAAGCTGCACATGAGGTTGCGTCTGATTCCCTGCTAAATCGGTAATACGAATCAGATACTGCCAGTCAGCACTGTGGGCAACAGGATCTATAAAGGACCAACTCAGGTCAGACTCAATGGTCAGTTTCTGCCAGGTACGTCCATCAAGTGAATATTCAATGATATCGCCAGCATTTAACGATTTATCCAGATTTCCAGTTACTTTTCGTCCCGCACTGCCGTCCGTGGTTTTCCAGTCAAGCGTATCGGCACCATTATCTTTCGTCATGCTGTTAAACAGCACTTTTACATCTGATGGTGTTGTGTCGAGAGTTATATCGAATGTGGTTTCTGCGCCAGCTACGCCGCCGTTGACAACGCGTAACTTATATTGCCAGTCAGCATTGTGGTTGGTGTTATCGTTCAGGCTCCAGTTTTTGCCGGTGATTTTTACCGGTTGCCATGTGCTGCCATCCCACCATTCGAGCTGCTCCTCTTTACCGAGATAACGATCCAGGCTTCCGCTGACGTCGCGTCCAGCCGTACCATCATTGGTAATAAAGTCTGAGTCGCTACTGCCGCTATCTTTGGTCATGCGATCGAGCGTGATGGTAACCGGTAAAGGATCTGCCGTGCGCCATGAGATGTTATCAATATTAAATCCGGAATCACCTACACCGGGTTCATCTCCAGCGATGATCTCTACCCGGCCAATTGTCATTCCTGAAGGGGCGTTGTAATCGAATTGATTGATGACAAAATTTTTCTTGCTGGGGGACCCGGTCACATTGAGTGGCACGCTGGCAATCAGGTTGCCGCTGTTATCGTATACATTCACCTTGCTATTGGGACTATGCAGGCTGAAATAATCAAAGCTGAAGCTGGTCATGCCTTTGTCTGCCAGAGAAAACTCTAAAGTACTTTTCTCCTGTACTAGCATGACCTTCTGTGATTTATAACCAAACCACGCAAAATCAGTGACCTCAACCCATCCATTTTTGGATGTAAAGATCAAACCGCTTTCGGTCTGAACCGGAATGCCTGATGAATATTTTCCTAACTCCAGCGTGTCTAACGACTCAGTAATAGGGGCCGTAAGGAGAGTCGGATAGGTTAAAAATGCCGGTTTTGGGGGATGCGTGGCCATCATCTGCCTTAATTATGAGATTAATATTACGCAGAATAGTAATGAGATTGGGGCAGAAAGCTGATTAAGGTTCTTCTCATAATAAGAGAGAAAAGATGACGGGAATACCGAGGTAGATTAGGTCATTCCCGTCAAAGTGCTACGTCTGAAAAAAACTTATCCCAGCACCGCCACCGTCAATCTCGAGGTGCAGCACAGCTGATTGCGGGCGTTACGAATCTCAATCTGCCAGCTTTGATTACGCGCACCAAGGTGTAACGGGCGGCAAATACCGCGCACTTCACCGCTGCTTACTGCACGATGGTGGCTGGCGCTCACCTCAATCCCCACCACGCTTTTACCTTCTTCGATGCTGAGATAACCGGCAATCGATCCCATCGACTCCGCCAGCACCACAGAAGCGCCGCCGTGCAGCAGGCCAAACGGCTGATGCGTGCGGGCATCCACCGGCATGGTGGCTTCGAGATAATCTTCACCGATGTTGGTAAACACAATGCCAACGTGTGCCACCAGCGAGTTTTCACCCATCTTATTCAACGTTTCAACATCGACCGAACGTTTCCAGATTGCCATAACTTAGGATCCCAGCGTTGCGCCACCGTCGA
>Ga0256786_1001230_pt1 | contig 10643 bp, 9 predicted proteins | sample MC6MC0937MT_FD_186053 | JGI IMG/M metagenome (GOLD analysis project Ga0256786, IMG submission 186053) | Metatranscriptome of enriched soil aggregate microbial communities from Iowa State University, Ames, United States - MC6-MC0937-MT... | ecosystem: Environmental > Terrestrial > Soil >...
TTTCAATCTTGAACGAGGCAAACCGCGACGATAACGCAGCGCCGGTCAAGCCGAATAAAAAGCTTAATGTAGCTATCAGCTTCGTCGTATCGTTGATGGTAGCATTTGGCCTTGCCTTCTTGCTGGAATATTTGGACGATACCATCAAAACGGAGTCCGATGTTGCGAAATACCTGGAGCTTCCTACGCTGGCGATGGTTACGAAGATCAATGAGGAAGATTTGGGGACGGAGCGCATGAGTGCGACGAGACAGGTAGAGGTAGGTGAACAGCATGCAACGGCCAAACAATAGCCGTCCGATTATTACGCATACGAACCCCAAGTCTCCGATATCGGAGACTTTTCGAACGCTTCGAACGAATATCGACTTCTCGTCGGTTGACGAACAGATCCGCGTTATTATGCTGACATCGGCAGGGCCTGGAGAAGGGAAATCGACGACCGCTTCGAACTTGGCTGTGGCTTACGCCCAGTCCGACAAGAAAGTGCTTGTTATCGATGCGGATTTGCGAAAACCGACCATGCACCATACCTTTATGAAGACGAATCGTTGGGGATTGTCCAATGTCGTTTCCGGACAGAGCGCTCCCGCTGAAGTAATCGTAGAAACGCATGTGCACAACTTATTTCTCATGCCTTCCGGACCGGTACCCCCGAATCCGTCAGAAATGCTGGCGTCCAAGCGAATGACAGCGATGCTGGAAGAATTAAAGGAGTCCTTCGATGTTATCATCATCGATACGCCCCCTGCGCTGGCTGTTACAGATGCTCAAGTCGTAGCAACGAAAGTGGATGGCGTTCTAATTGTCATCGACTACGGCAAAGTGAAACGCGAAGCGGCGATGAAGGTTAAAGCCAACCTGCAGCACGTAAATGCCCGAATGCTCGGTGTTGTGATCAACAATGTCAATAGGAAGAATGGAGAAGGCTACTACTACTATTATTACGGAAACGATCAATCCGCTAAATAGTTCTGTGGCCTCAAAAAAGCAGCTAGGAATAGAATTCCTAGCTATGCAGCTTTACATGAACGTAGGGCTTTATAGCTAGTTGTTCTATAAAATGAAAATGAAAACAAAATAAATCGGTACAGGCGGGGAACAATGAAATGAGCTATGGGAAAAGAATTTCCATACTAATGGGGATAGATATATTAATCATTTGGCTTAGCGTTTATTCCTCTTATTTATTTAGATTTGACGGAGATGTACCATCAGATTATACGCCGCAGCTCGTACTGTACATGGTCGTATCGACGTTGTTGTGCACGATAAGCATGTATTATTTCAAGCTGTACAACCGGGTTTGGCAATATGCCAGCGTAGGTGAAATTGTTTCCATACTTAAAGCGGTTGTCGTCGGATGTATCGCATCCTATTTGGTTACATACATACTTTCGGGGTGGCAGCGCGTTCCTATATCTATTTTCCTAAGAGCATTCGAAACGATTTTGCTGCTTATGGGGGGCTCGCGATTCGCATGGAGGGTTGTTCGCGATAATTGGGTCGTGAAGAATAATAGGAACAGGAAGGCGCTTATTATCGGCGCGGGGGATTGCGGCAGCATGATTGCCAAGGAACTGTTTCAAAATCCGGCGTCGAAGACAACCCCTGTGGCTTTCGTGGACGATGATAGGTACAAACATAAAATGCATATTCACGGGATCCCGGTTGTAGGCGATAGGGCTTCAATACTGCATACCGTCAACAGTTTCGAGATCGATGACATTATTATTGCTATTCCATCCGTACCTAAGAAAGAAATATCTAAGATCATCGAGATATGCAAGAAAACAAAAGCGAAATTAAAGATGATACCTAATATATCGGATTTCGTTCATGGAAAAGTTAGCATAAAAGAAATTCGTGAAGTCGACGTCGAGGATTTGCTAGGGAGAGACCCTATCAAAGTCGACTTGGAAGGTATCGCGAATTACGTCGAGAACAAAATTGTTCTGGTTACCGGAGCCGGCGGTTCGATCGGTTCGGAGTTATGCAGGCAGATTGCGCCATTCCGACCTAGAAAGCTACTGCTTCTCGGACATGGGGAGAACAGCATTTATACGATCGAGATGGAGCTTCGCGATAGATTTCCTGATTTGATCCTCGAGACTGTTATCGCTGACGTTCAGGATAGAGCGAGATTAAACGATGTGTTCCAGAAGTTCTCGCCTCAGGTAGTCTTCCATGCAGCAGCCCATAAGCATGTACCGCTTATGGAACGCAATCCGAGCGAGGCGATCAAAAACAACGTGTTCGGTACGAAAAATGTTGCCGAATGTTCCGACGAGTATGGGGTGGAACGTTTTGTCCTAATATCGACGGATAAGGCGGTTAATCCGACAAGCATCATGGGAGCAACTAAACGGATTGCCGAGATGATTATCCAAGCACTGGACACGCGCTCCAGAACCAAGTTTGTAGCCGTTCGATTCGGCAACGTATTAGGAAGTCGAGGCAGTGTCATTCCACACTTCAAGAAGCAAATTGCCCGAGGCGGTCCGGTGACGGTCACTCATCCCGACATGATTCGTTACTTCATGACGATTCCAGAGGCGGTTCAACTAGTCATTCAAGCCGGTTCCTTTGCCGAAGGTGGAGAGATTTTTATTTTGGATATGGGCGAACCGGTAAAGATAGTCGATCTTGCGAAGGATTTAATTCGTCTTTCGGGATTCGAACCTGGGGTTGATATAGCGATCGAATTTACGGGAATTCGTCCAGGCGAGAAGTTATATGAAGAGATTTTAACGAGTGAAGAAGGTACGACGAGCACGAAGCATGATCGAATTTTTGTTGGGAAGCCTTCAGTGATTAACAATGCAGAGTTAGAGCTGGAAATAAAGCACTTGGAGAAAGTGCTTGGAAGCGAGCAAGGGCCGATTAAACAGATGATTAAACATATTGTTCCGACGTTTCAGAAGATATCTTAATAAAATTATAGTTTTATCAGACACATACATAATGAATTAAGCGGGGTTATTAATATGTCATATTTAGTCGTTGTTGCGCATCCAGATGATGAGGTTTTAGGTGCCGGCGCAACGATGTATAAGCTAGCTCGAGAAGGACATTCGGTAAATGTTTGCATACTTTCAGGTGAAGTCAATGCTAGAAATCATCGCCCTTCAACAGATGAGTTGTATGAAGATGTGAAGAGCTCAATGAGTATTTTAGGTGTTGATAGGGTAATTAAAGGAGGATTTCCGAACATTGAGATTAATTCAGTACCGCATTTGCAACTTGTGCAGTTTATAGAGAAGGCAATTATTGAGACGAATGCAGATGTAGTATTTACTCATCATCCAGCTGATTTAAATAACGATCATTTACATACATCACTTGCTTGCCAAGCAGCCGTAAGGTTATTTCAAAGAAGAACAGATGTTACTCCACTTAGGGAGCTGCTTTTCATGGAAGTACCGTCGGCTACAGAATGGGGACTTAATACTGCAATGAATAAATTTTCACCGAATACTTTTTTCGAAGTCGGTGAAGAGAGCGTAGATAAAAAGCTAGAAGCTTTAGCGGAATATCGTGGGGTTATGAGGGATTTCCCTCATCCAAGAAGTAATGAAGCAATCAAAGGTCTTGCTGCTTACCGTGGTGCGCAGGCTGGAATGTATTATGCGGAAGCTTTCGAAAGTGTAATTAGACGAGGTTTTTGATAATAGGGAAAGAGGAACGTAACGTGAGAATAAAGATGGCTTTTGCAACTTGCGTTAAACTAGGGTTAAGCTGCATCGAAGAAATATTTAGAAGTGACGGCAACTTGGACCTACTGATCACGCTTAAGGATGAAAAAGCAAAAAATAAATCGGGAAGAATATATCTTGACGATATCGCACGAACGAACGGCGTCCCTCTATTAAAAATAGATAATATCAATGATAGGGCTGTTGTAGATGCTCTGATCAATCATCAAATAGACTGGCTCTTTATCATTGGATGGTCGCAAATTGCTAAAAAAGAAGTTCTTGAAACACCGACATATGGTTGCGTTGGAATGCATCCTACATTATTGCCGGTAGGCAGAGGGAGAGCGGCGATTCCTTGGGCTATTCTCAAAGGAATTAAAGAGACAGGAGTTACTTTGTTTCGGCTTGATGAAGGCGTTGATACTGGCGAGATTATTGGTCAAGGGACTATCCCGCTTGATAAGAGCACAACAGCAACTGAATTATATGAAAAAGTCGATGAGATGCATGTCTCGCTCATTTCGAAGTATTGGAAATGTTTTTTGGATAATAACATAACACTGACAAAGCAGAATGAAGCCAATGCATCGGAATGGCCAGGAAGGAAACCGGATGATGGTGAACTGCTTTGTAGCATGACAATGGAGGAAGCTGATAGACTGGTGAGAGCCGTCACACGTCCTTACCCTGGAGCTTTTTATAAGGAGGGTATAAGCACCTTGAGAATATGGTCAGCCAAAGTCAGTAATAGTGAAGGGAAAATAAAACTAAGAGATGGGTACTTAACACCTATTGATTATGAGGTAGAGGATAACGGTGAATAACAATAAATACCAAAAGGCTATAAAACGTCTAATTGATATTATGGTTTCTATAATCGTTCTTTTGCTGTTTCTTCCTCTGTGGGTTTTGGTCGCTATTCTAATAAAAACTACTTCTTCTGGTCCTGTATTTTTCTTGCAGGATCGTCCGGGGCTGGGTAAGAAAATATTTAAGGTATATAAATTTAGGACAATGAAGCCTGGTTCTGAAAAAATGATTAAGGGCAAAGAAGTAATGAAGGATGACGATAGGGTCACTACTATTGGGAGGTTTCTAAGAAGAACGAAAATCGATGAAATTCCTCAGGTTTTAAATATATTGAAGGGAGAAATGAGCCTGGTAGGTCCAAGGCCTGAGCGCGTATCCTCCCTGGGAGATTACACCAGTGAAATTTCTAAAAGACTTAATATGAATCCAGGTTTAACGGGACTGGCTCAAGTAAATGGAAATATCCACCTATCACTAGAGGAACGTTACAAGTATGATGTTTATTATGTAGAGCATTTTAGCTTGTGGCTTGACTTGAAGATTATTACTAGAACTATTGGTGTTGTTTTATTCGGTGAAGATAAGTACCTTAATAAGTCGTTGATTCAAGCAAGAATAGAGGTCGCAGCAAGTCAAGAGGGGAACGCTTCCAAATGATAAAGATACTAATAACAGGAACCAATAGCTACATTGGGACCTCCTTTAACAAATGGGTTTCGCAATATCCTGATAAGTATTTTGTAGAAACCATCAGCGTAAGAAATGATCATTGGAAGGAACGTTCATTTGCCGATTACGATGTCGTTTTACATACTGCTGCAATTGTTCATGTTAAAGAAAATGATACGGATAAATACTTCAAGGTAAATAGAGATCTAGCAGTAGAAGTGGCGGAAAAAGCAAAACATGAGGGTGTAAAGCAATTCGTTTTTCTAAGTACTATGGGGGTATATGGGACGGAGACAGGTCATATTACGAAAACTACCAGGCCGGATCCTAAGACATACTATGCAAAATCAAAATATGATGCAGAACAGTCTCTTAAAATGCTTGCAACAGATGAATTTAAAATTGCAATACTAAGACCGCCGTTAGTCTATGGAAGGGGTTGTAAAGGAAACTACCAAAGACTAGTGAAGATATCCTTAAGGTTTCCGTTCTTCCCGAGGCTTAATAATAAGCGGAGTATTATATATATAGATAATTTATCAGAATTTATTAAAGTATTGATAGATGAATGTTCGGGAGGATTATTCTTTCCACAAAATAAAGATTATTTAAATACAACTGCACTTGTGGAATTAATAGCTGAAATCCATGGTAAAAGAATTGTTTGTACACAGATGTTTAATTGGATAATACCAATGTTAATGAAAGTCTCTGGATCATCTCGTAAAGTATTTGGTTCCTTTTATTACGATAAAGACATGGATAAATTAGACCGGGAATATAATGTGCAGTCATTTAAGGATTCGATAGTACTAACGGAGTCAGGCTAAGGATGGAGCAATTTGTTATGGATACGTCTAATAAAAAGATTTGGGTTTTTCATCACTATGCAACCCCTCCAAAAATGAATGGATTTTCAAGACCTTATGATTTTGCAATTAACTTGCAAAAGAAACAATGCGACACTACTATTTTTGCTGCATCGTATCTTCATTTTTCAGATGCTAATATTATTAATGGAAAAAGTAAATATCTACTAGACAGTTATAACGGGGTTGAGTTTGTCTTTGTAAATACACCATCATCTGCAAAAGGGACGAGTGCTAGAGTAAAGAATATGGCAGCGTATTATTTTAGATTACTTCAAGTTGCAAAGATATATGCTGAGAACAAAGGGAAACCTGACGTAATAATTGCATCTAGCCCCCATCCTTTGGCGATGATTGCAGGGATTAGGGTGGCAAAGAAATTAAATGTTCCGTGTATATGTGAGGTGCGGGATCTTTGGCCTGAAGCTATTTTTGCATTTGGGAAAGTGAAAGAAAAAAGTGTTTTAGGTAGGTTACTTTTATCTGGTGAACATTGGATTTATAAAAATGCCAATAAAATTATTTTTCTAAAAGAAGGGGATATAGAATACATAAAAGAGAAGTTTTGGGATGTTGGAAATGGTGGGGATATTGACTTAAAGAAATGCCATTACATCAATAATGGTGTGGATCTTGAAAGATTTGAGCGTCACATTTTCGAGAATGAATTGGATGACCCTGATTTGAGTAGCGGTAAATTTAATGTTGTATATACAGGAGCTATTCGTCCTCTGAACAATGTTGGAAGCATTCTTGACTGTGCTGCCTTGCTGAGAGAGCATAAAGAGATACAGATATTGATTTATGGTGAAGGTAGTCAATTAAAAGAGTTGAAGCAAAGAGTAGTGGATGAAGGACTTACAAATGTAAAGATGAAAGGATACGTAGATAAAAAATATATTCCATACATACTAAAAAAATCTTCAATCAACATTTTGAACTATTCACAGTCCAATTATAACTGGTCCAGGGGGAATAGTTCAAATAAATTGTTCGAATACATGGCTTCGGGTAAGCCAATAATTTCAACTGTTAAAATGGGATACTGCATTCTGGAAAAATATCAATGTGGACTTTCACTAGAAAATTCAACACCAGAAGAATTGGCAAAAATAATATTGAGAATATATGATATGCCTAAAGATCAATATGAAGAAATGTGTCAAAATGCTAAGATAGGGTCTCAGAACTTTGATTATAAAATATTGACAGGGAAATTGTATGAATTACTTGAAGAGACATTGAGCTAATGAGGTTAGTCTATACTCACTAATAGATTAGAAGATAAAACATATAATTTTAAATGAATGCAGACGTTTCTTGCATCGAAATCGTTTTCAGGTAGGGGGGGTACATAGTGAGAGTGTGTGTAATACGAAATTCTCAGGCAGAATCTAATGCAGGGCTAATGAGAGTAATAGATGCTCTTTTAGATAATAACGTAGATCCAATAATATTATCTAGGACTAGGTTCAACCGAGTTAATAAAGGTGAGTACATTCATAAGTCGTTTAAATATAAAAAACATATCATTACTAATTATGAGCTGCAATTAGAAAGCGAGATGGGGAAAGGTATAAGTAATATTTATAAACTAATAGCCTTTCAGTGGCTGACATTAACTTTCTTGTTGAAAAACAGAAGAAAGTTTGATGTAATTCATGCTTTCGACCTAGATGCGGGTATCCCAGCATTAGTAATCTCGTTGTTTTTTCGCAAAAAACTTATCTACCATATTGCAGATTTTTATATAGATAGTCGGCCTGGTATACCACATTTCTTTAAAAATGCTATACGTAGACTTGATTATTTTATAATATCTAAAGCTAATGCAACAATTATTTGTACTGAAGAAAGAAAAAAACAAATAGAGAAAAGTAAACCTAGAAAACTTTACGTTATACATAATTCACCTGTAGATCAATGTATCTCAAATGGAGAATCATCAAGGCGAAAAAGAGAAGATGAGGAGAACAAGGATACTCTTTTCTCGATTACATACGTGGGGGGACTGACGGAAGTTCGTTTTATCAGGGAAGCTCTAGAAACTATTAAAAAGTATCCCAATATTAGGTTGAATATTGCTGGATATGGCCCACTAGATTCCATTGTTGAAGAAACTTCTGAGAATTTTTCGAACATTAAGTACCATGGGAGAATTGATTATGCTGATGCTCTAAATCTATATTCTAATTGCGATCTTATGTTTGCTATTTATGATCCCCGTGTTCCGAATCATCGTTACTCAGCTCCAAATAAAGTTTATGAAGCGATGATGCTGGGAAAAGCCATTATAGTATCTGAAGGGACTGGAATAGATAAGCTTGTAGAAAAAGAGAACATGGGGTTCGTAATCAAGTACGATGAAAAGAGTTTTGAAAAAATTTTGGATTACATTATAGAGGATAAAAAACGACTGGAAGTAATGAAAAAAAACGCCAAAAATGCCTATAACATGTATTCGTGGGAAAAGATGAAAAAAAGAATTCATGAAGTTTATAATAATATTTAATATTGAGAAATCTCAAGTTTACTATAAGTTGAAACGATGGTGTTAACTTGCTCTGAAGAACAAAATTATATAAATCGTCAAGAGCAATCGAACTAAGGAGAGATTCTGGAGTATAATTATAAATAGAAGATCTAGAGTGGTGAATAAATTGAATAATAAATTATTTAAGGATAGAATACTTTTTGTAATATTAGTAGTACTAGTTCGTGTTTTTATGGATTATGCTTTCATTGAATATATAGCAATTAAATGGAAGTATATGGGTTTCTTTCTTGAAATTAATTATTTTAAAGTTTTCATTTCTTATGTTTTGGTAGTAGTTTTTGTGTTTTTTTTGAAGAAATACAATGCAAATAAAATTTCACATTTTTTTTGTATCACTTTATTCTTCACGATGTACCTACCCATAGGTACGATATATGGATACATGAATCAAAGTAGTACTTTTTTTACTGTTAGTAGTCTAGTCTTCCTTATTTTTGTTTCCATCATAATCACACTTAGTAATAATAAATATACAATTGGTGTTTCAAAAGAAAACATAAAAGTACATGTAAAATTGAAATTGGTTATATATACATTATCGATATTTACTTTTATTGGAATGACAATACAAAATGTTGATAATTTAAATTTTAGAGCGTTGATTGATTTGAGCGATGTTTATAGTATGAGAAGTTCTGCAACATATTATTGGGGAATGAATTATTTTTTTAGTTGGCAAACTAAGATTCTAAATCCATATATGATCGCTATAAGTTTTATAAATAAAAAGAAATTCACCCAATGGGCTTACATCTTACTACAAATATGGCTGTATGTTCTTACTGGCCATAAGATGGTTTTGTTTACATTAATAATAACTTTTGCCGTGTTGTACTTATCTTCCAGACTTAACAATATACCAATGTTATTTTCGAAAGGTATAGCATTTATCTTTTCTTTATCAATTAGTGAATTTTTATTGTTCAAAAATAGTTACATATTGGATTTATTTATTAGGAGGACTTTTTATCTTCCAGCGTTATTGACATTTTACTATTATGATTTTTTTAAGGATTACGGATTTCAGTACTGGAAGCATACACTTTTTGGAAGGGTCATGAATATAGACACTGAATTGGAAGTTAATCCATCTTATGTAATTGGTGAGGCCTTTTTCGGAAATGTAGATACCAATGCTGTTACTGGATATTTAGGAAGTGAGTATATGAATGGAGGGTATTTAGGGGTTCTTCTTGCAACTGTAATACTATTGGTTATTTTTAAGTTAATTGATAAATACTCATATAACATTCCAAAAGAGATTATATTGATAACGTCGATAGCGCCTATATTTAACTTATGGAATACAGCATTTCTAACAGCTCTCTTAACAGGAGGAGTGGTTCTTACAATAATAATTTTAAAGCAAACTTATATTGCTCAGGAACAGAGGCTTGTTTAGGAATAGATTATTGAATAATTAATATAGGAGTTGGATAGTATTAAGTTTTTGCTGAATAAATATATTAGTATTTTTAATTTATTTATTTTAAAAATACTTAGTATGTCACTTAAATATATATTGATTTTTTATTTAAGTATAAAAGTACTGGGTCCGGAAGAATTCGGCGTATTTAGTTTATTCTTGGTAATATTAAATTTTGTGTATCTTTTCATTGGTTTTGGAGTGTTTGATTCCGGAATGTATTTATTATCAAAGGAAAGTAATAGAGAACTCATAGGGGCACTAACTATTTTTGCAAGTATTGTTACAGTATTGTTTGTGATAATAATGGGTATAGTTCTTAATTATTATAAATTCGATTACAATTGGTTCATTGCTATTTTATCTGGTGGATATGTACTAAATCTGTTTGTAAAAAAAATCAGCATTGGATTAAACGATAAGTTTAGTATGTACTATTTTGAATTACTTGTATATTTGTTTTCCTTCGTAATGATATTAGTATTTGCAGATACTCTTTATGAAAGTATTCTTTTATATTCCTTAGGCATGCTGCTGATTTCATTAGTATTTATTATGAAGCTAAAACCTATATTCTCAAATCTGTCTATTAACCTAAAAATATTACTTCAAAA
>Ga0256786_1001245_pt1 | contig 10573 bp, 7 predicted proteins | sample MC6MC0937MT_FD_186053 | JGI IMG/M metagenome (GOLD analysis project Ga0256786, IMG submission 186053) | Metatranscriptome of enriched soil aggregate microbial communities from Iowa State University, Ames, United States - MC6-MC0937-MT... | ecosystem: Environmental > Terrestrial > Soil >...
CTCTTATAAGTAAAGGCGGAGTAAAGGTGCCGTCTTCCAAACGTCTTCCGTGGGTCGGGCTGCTGGCCTTAGCCATGACGGGATTCATCTGCATTCTTACTGAAGGTCTGCCTGCTGGATTACTGCCGCAAATTGCACAGGATCTTGGGGTCACAGAAGCTCTTGCCGGACAATTGGTCACTCTGTATGCGGTTGGATCTCTTCTGGCCGCCATTCCTTTGACAACGGCTACCCGCGGGTGGAGGCGCCGACCGCTTCTGCTGTTATGCATCATTGGCTTTCTTGTATTTAACACCGTCACCGCGTTATCTTCTGCTTATGTGCTGACTCTTGTCGCGCGTTTCTTCGCAGGTGTCTCGGCAGGTGTTCTGTGGGGGATGACGGCCGGTTATGCGCGGCGCATGGTGCCTGATTCGCTGAAAGGAAGAGCGATGGCCATAGCCATGGTTGGCACCCCTTTGGCATTGGCGCTGGGCGTTCCGCTTGGCACTTTTTTCGGTGCTTATACAGGTTGGCGTCTCATTTTCGGAGCTGTATCCTTACTGGCTGTAGTCCTTATTGGCTGGGTGCTCTGGAAAGTGCCGGATTATGCCGGCGAGCCAGCCGGTGATCAGCTCCCTTTTCACAAGGTTTTCCTGATTCCCGGTGTACGGCCGATTCTGTTCGTCGTATTGGCATGGGTACTAGCTCATAATATTTTGTACACTTATATTGCACCGTTTCTGGCGGAAACCGCGTTTGCTCAGCGAGTGGATTTGGTTCTGCTTATTTTCGGAATTACCTCGGTTGTCGGCATTTGGGTGATAGGCATGCTGATTGACCGTTTTCTAAGAATGCTGGTTTTAATCAGCATAACGGGATTTGCTTTGGCTTCTGTAGCCTTGGGAATCGGAATGGATCAGCCTGCAATCATTATCCTTGGTGTTACGGCATGGGGGCTAACGTTTGGCGGGGCAGCCACTTTACTGCAAACAGCAATAGCACAGGCTGGGGGAAAAAGCGCAGATATAGCCCAATCGATGCTGGTTACCGTGTGGAATGTGGCAATCGGCGGAGGAGGCATTATCGGCGGGTTTCTTCTCGAGCTGCTTGGAGCCGGATTCCTTCCGGGCTCTTTAATCCTCCTGCTGCTTCCCTCTTTGCTTGCAGCTTGGCTTGCCAAAAAGCATGGCTTTCCTTCCTATAAGAATCCATAAGTATGTGTAATATATGAAATCCGACAGATGCAATTGTGATCAAAAACCACCCATGACGCACGTGCGTCATGGGTGGACGTTGGACAGAGTATTGCGTGAAAATGCCCACCACCAACCGGGAAAGGTCATTCTTCGTATCCATTTCCGAACCCGACTTACTTGACCGGCCCCATCCAGGTTGAAATCGTCTTTTGCTGGTGCGGCAACGGCGGTTTCAACTTCCCGTTATCGATCAAATGCTTCAAAATATAAGCGACCAACCGGCCTCCGCCGGTATTGCCTCTCACCATGTAAGCAATCTGAGGCTCCAAATGCTTCGGCTGATTTTGCAGGAACAGCTTGAGCATTTTATCGTAGAGCTTGCCGACAGCAGGGGCATAGAGGGCGGACAAATCCGGCATTGCCTTGTTCAACCGATCCAGCGTTTGCGGAGAGTCGATCCAAACCGCATTGAACTTGTACCCCTCCTCCGTCTTGCGGATGTACCCCTTCTCCAGCAGAAACGAATATTGCTCGCTATTCCCTTCGTTGTCGGGTAGTTCGCCTTGTAGGAACGCATGGCAAACTTCGACATTCCGGTATTCCAGGAAACGCCAATCCATCTGGCGGTCGCTCCAGTACGTATTGAATTGCCACAAGTATAAGGGACTGTCTTCGACGTAGCGGAGATTCGGACCGAAGGTGACGTAACTACTCAGATCAAAACTCGGATCGGAATTGCGGCTCCGGCTCAACGCCGCATAGGCAATATACTGCCCTCCGTCCTTTCGCATCGGCGCGACCGCATCGAAGCTGTCGCCCGCCGGCATGCTCCGCCAGGATTGCTCCTCGACGTTCTTGGGCAGCAAGGTCCAGAGCAGGAAGTTATAGTCGCCGTCCGGAACGTACACTCCGCTATCCTCGACTTGCTGGCGAACTTCCATTAACGCGTCAAAATGAACATCGGCCACTTCGGCGGCGCACTCTTGATAGAATCGATGACTGGCTCCGGCCAACTCGACGATGTCCCAGACGATGGTATTGCTTTGATATTTGCCGGGAGCGGTTTCGATGAGAAAATTGTAATCGGCCAGGTGCCGGACTTCGCCTTCCAGCAAAAACGGCGGCATTCCGAGCTCCTCCGCGATTTGGTGGACGGTACGCGCCTTGTGATAAGCTGCGTAAACGATATTTTGCGCCAAGGCGCGTCCAAGAAAATCGTTGGTTTCGCCCAGTCTGCCGGCCGAGCCGGAATGGCCCATTTCCCCCATGCTGATCGGATTGACACTCAAAGTTCCTGTTGCGCGCATTCGTTTCATCCCTTTCCTTAACTCCTTTTTGGCCTCGCTCAGATGCCACTTCACCGTGTTGACAGGAATGTTCAGAGCAATCGCGATATCGCCGATTTTAAGCTCGTCGTAGTAACGCATGACCACGATCCGGCGATGGATGTCGGACAGAAATGCGACTTCCCGGCGCAGCTCGCGGTAAGCTTCGGTTACTAGCAGCCGGTCAAGCGGCTCCCGGGAAGGGGCGGCCGACAGTTCGGACATGCCGTTGATTTCGATCGCTTGGGGAGCGTGCGCACGCTTTTTCAACCAATTCACCCAAGTGTATCGGGCAACCGTCCAGACGTAAGCCTCCAGGCATCGAATGTCCCGCACCCCGGAGAAGGATTTCAACAACTGCAGCATGATCTCCTGAGCCAGATCCTCCGCTTCCGCCCGCTGCTTGACCCGGTTCAACGCAAAACCGAAAATCGGTTTGACATAGCTCCGAATCGCTTCCGCCGCTTCTTTTCCGTTCCGCCCGATCGAATCCATCTTTCGCCTCCACAATTGCGTCTGTAATTCCTGACAATCAAATAGTGTGTCAATCGGAATAAAGGTTGGGATATTTTCAAAAAAATTTGGACGTCCTACCGGATCACTCCTACATGTACAATTACAAACATCGAGAATTTACATCTTATGCGAGCAAATTCGTTTCTCCAATGAGATTTTTATAAGCGATCGGTGAAGACATTACGATCAGGGTTGTATAGGTTCCGTATTGATCGCACCGGTTTTCGAACTCTTCCAGCTCCTGGGTTGTTTCCGTGAGGACCTTCAATAAATAATTATGCTCTCCGCTTATCCGATAACATTCCGTGACCTCCGGTGAAGAACGGCAAAAATCAAGGAATGGGTAGCAGTTTCGCGTCCGAACAAGCATATAGGCAGTGCTTTGCTTACCCAATTTTTGCGATGAAATGACGGTTCGGTATTCCTCGATCGTACCATTTTCCTCCAGGCGTTTTACACGTTCAGTTACGGCTGGCTGAGACAGTCCCACACGCTTTCCTAAATCTGTCATTGATAATCTCGCCTGGTTCTGCAAATGGAGCAAGATGTTTTTATCGATTTCGTCCAAGAGAATCGACCGCCTTTATTTTAAATGTTATTTATTCTAAATACCTTAGTATTCATCGTGAACTTCTTCATATAACTTGTTTGTTTTATGTAATGCGGTAGAAATTATTAATATAATAATCACACTTGCTATAAATAATCAAGTAAATTACAGCAGGTGAGGATAGAGAGGATGAGAAGCGTGAGGAAAAATGATCTGGAATTGCTGCATAAAAGCGTCAATGAGGTAATTGACCGCACACTTGAGGAAAAAAGGATCGTGGGTACCGTTGTCCAAATTGCTTTAGGCGGAAACCTCGTTTACAGCAGACCTGCTGGTTGGGCCGACCGCGAGCAGAAACGGCCGATGCAGGAAAATGCATTGTTTAGATATGCTTCGGTCACCAAGCCGGTCGTGTCCACGGCAGCCTTAGTATTAATTTCGCAAGGGAGATTGCAGTTAAACGATCTGGTGGAAAAATGGTTGCCCGCCTTTCGTCCCAAGCTGCAAAACGGACAGTATGCTATCATGACCGTTCACCAGCTGATGACGCATACCGCAGGCTTAACCTACCGTTTCTTCCAGGAAAAAAAGGGAACTTATGAGCTTGCGGGGGTATCGGACGGCATGGATTTGGCGGGAATTACACTTGAAGAGAATCTGCAAAGACTCGCTTCTGTACCGCTTCTATATGAGCCGGGGAAAATGTGGAGGTATTCCATAGCAACAGACGTGCTGGGAGCAGTCATCGAGAAGGTTACTGGAATGCCGCTTAGTGAAGCTGTACGGATGCTTGTCACTCATCCGCTTTCCATGATGGACACGGATTTCAAGGCCGTGGACATGGACAGATTGACCGCAGCTTACGCAGACAGCGCTGAAGAGCCCAGGCGCTTGCACGATTTTGATACCGTTCCTTTCATCGAGGGGACGGCAGGATTTCTTCTTTCACCCAACAGGTTTACCGATAAGACAGCTTACTCTTCCGGGGGAGCCGGCATGATTGGCAGTGCAGGAGACTTTCTTAAACTGCTGGAAGCTTTGCGGGAGGGAGGAAGTCCGATTCTGCCGGAGGCTCTTGTCAGGGAAATGACAACCAATCAAATTGGTAACCTTGAGATGCCCTATTGGCCGGGGAGGGGATTTGGACTTGGGTTCACGCTGCTTAAAGACCCGGCGGACGCCCATACACCGGAATCGCCGGGAACGTGGCGGATGGGCGGCACCTATGGTCACTCCTGGTTTGTCGATCCGAGTGAGGAGCTTAGTGTTGTAGCGTTCACCAACACGGCTCTTGAAGGTATGTCAGGCAGGTTTACAACGGAGCTGTGCGAATCTGTCTACAAGGGTATTCGAGGAGTTAAGTAATGAGTAAGAATACTATTTTGAACAAATGCAGATCCTGAATGGAAATCGGATTACTAACAAAGTTAATTGGAAAATAGATGGCGTCACATAAAATTTAAATGAGCCCATACCCGTAATTTGGAAGCTTCTTATTTCCAATTTTACGTGGGAATGGGCTATTTATGTTGGAGTGATTTCCGCCCAAACTTATTGTGAATGCCACCGGCCAACAAAACAGACAAAGGAATGAAAGACTCTCTAGTTGAGAAAAGAGGGGACTTGGGAGCTACGATTGACTTGTGATCGGACGCGCCACCTGTTTGACGGATTCTCTTTCTATTAAAGTTGAATTCACATACACGAATTGCGCCTCTGCTTCAGGATGCTGCAGTCGCCACTGCATTCGCTTTAGCGCCTTTTCTGCAAATTCAAATTTATCGATATGCATCGTTGTAAGTGCAGGCACCATGGTTTGACTTAGCTCAGTATTATCGAAGCTAATAAGCGAAACATCTTCGGGTACTCGAACACCATGCACTTGTAGCTTGGATAGTAAGATGTGTGCAGCCATATCGCAATAACAAACAAATGCCGATGGGAGCGGGTCCGGCAAGGAAAAATTGAGATGATATTTTCCCATTTCATCGTTGTTGACGATATGCCAATCTTTATTGATTTCCAGTTCATGTTCCGTTAAGGCCTTCACATATCCGCAGTATCGATCTATCACACTGCTGGTATAGTTTGGGTTACCAACAAAGCCGATACGACGGTGCCCTTTTTCTATCAAATAATTGGTTAAAAAATAGCCCATCCGGTAATTGTCAGACACTACGTAATCCAATACCAGTTTGTTTTTATAAAAGTCGATCGCAACGATCGGTATGGGCAGATTAGATAGTGATTTTAAATAGTCGCTCTTGATTTCACCCGCAATAAATAAACCGCTCAGTTCGCTTTGGTCTTGAGTAAAAGCTAAAGGGAAACTAAGAGTGTCCTCTTCCTTTGGTTCAAGGATATAAAGATTCAAAGTATACTGCAAGATGGCACATTCTCGACTCAAGTAATAGAAAATTTTTGTATAGAAATCATCGATATCCAGAAAAAAGCGTTTTGGGACGATGAGTCCTAGCTTATAGATCGGCTGGACAGATTTGTCTTTGGGATTCACGTACCCCAATTGATTGGAAAGTTCGATGATTTGCTTCTTTAAAGCTTCACCGACACCTGGTTGGTTTTTCAGAGCTTTTGACACAGTAACCTTGGTAATTCCGAGTTCACTGGCTATATGATCTAGGGTCACTTTTTGCTTAACCTTCCGTTTAACCATACACACACCCCTCAAAAAAAAGAACAAAATGCTCCTAGTTTATTGTCATGATTATATATTACTGTAACCTTACAAGTCAATATTATAAACAAGAATTGTGTGTGGTTATGTGTTTGTTTAATCACGATTAATGTTTAAAAGAATGAGGTTTTCTGTATTGAAAATGATGAGTAATAATAAAGGATATCTCAAATAAATAGGGAGTTCTTAAATAGATATTGACACAAAAATATTAGGTAACATATACTTACGATGAAATGATATTCTGTTAAAAGTTAAATTAGTAAGGTTACAAAAAAATGATTGGGGGAGTTGTCGATGATTTGGAAGCGTTTATATTTCATGAGGTGCGTGGGACAAACGATGATTATACTTCCCTAGACTAACAAAATGGTGGTGTTGGTGAATTGAAACATGAGGGTATAAGGGATTTGGCGAAAAATCGTTACATTTATTTAATGACGCTCCCGGCTCTATTATTCAGTTTGATATTTTCCTATTTGCCGCTCGCAGGCATTGCGATTGCATTTCAGGATTTCAACCCGATCAAAGGTGTTTTTGGAAGCGAATTCATTGGGTTTCGGAATTTCGAGTTCTTCTTTCGAGGCCAAGATTGGTTCATTGTCACGTTCAATACAGTCTTTCTTAATATCCTATTTATTGGATTTGGAACCCTGTTGTCAATCACGCTAGCCATCATGCTATCCGAGCTTGGCAAAAGCTTGTTTGTCCGGGGAATGCAGTCGATCATGATTCTACCCAACTTTATTTCTTGGCCCATTGTCGGACTTTTTTCCGTTGCTTTTCTCACTGCGGATACCGGTACTTTGGATGGACTTATGAAGGGGTTGGGGATCTCGGATGCTTATATGGACTCTTCGATCTGGCCCGTTATTTTGCTCTTATTCAGCTTATGGAAGGGCGCAGGCTTTGGAGCGATTGTCTACTTGGCGGCAATAGCGGGCATAGACAAAGGACTATATGAAGCGGCGAAGATTGATGGGGCCAGTCGCCTTCAATGTATTTTCCGGATTACGTTGCCCATGTTGAAAAGTACGATCATTATGTTGTTTTTGCTTGCTTTGGGCGGGATATTCTCAGGCACCTTGGATATGATCTATTCGTTGGTTGGGGATAATTCGTTCCTGTTTCCCACAACCGACACGATAGATACTTACGTATTTCGTACGCTGCGTACGCAAGGCTCATTTGGGATGTCCCAGGCCATCGCATTGTATCAATCGATTATCGGCTTCATCCTTGTCTTGCTCTCCAATCAGCTTGTCAAAAAATTCGATAAAGATTCATCCATTTTCTAGAATGGAGCGGTGTAAGGAATGAGATTATCTTCTTTATGGTCGTTATCTACTTTATTTTACATACTCACGGCTTTATTTTCTCTGTTCTGCGTTTACCCGTTCGTTCTCGTTTTGACGAGCTCTTTGACGGATGAAGTGGAATTAATAAGGAATGGCTATTCCCTATTTCCCAGTAACTGGTCTATTGCTGCATACAAGGCCATATTCAGCACCTCAACGATCCCAAGAGCCTATCTTGTAACCATATTTGTAACGGTTGTGGGTACATGTATTAGCTTGATCGTTACTAGTATGATCGCCTATGCCTTATCGGGTCGAAAGCTTTATTACCGTAATCATATTAACTTCATCTTCTATTTCACTATGCTGTTTAACGGCGGACTTGTATCCTTTTACATTTTAGTAACTCGATACTTGCAATTAACGGACTCCATTTGGGTTTATATCGTTCCATTTGTTCTCAATCCATGGAATATGTTCCTCATGCGCAACTTCTTCAATGAAATACCGGATGAGCTGTATGAATCGTCGAGATTGGAAGGGGCCGGGGAGTGGCGGATTTTATGGCAGATCGTATTGCCGTTGTCATTGCCGGCATTGGCAACCATAGGTTTGTTTTATGCCCTTATGTATTGGAACAGCTGGCAGCCGGCGCTCCTGTTTATTAACAATGACAAGCTATTCTCGCTGCAGTATATCATCATGCAGATTATTCGTAATATCGATATTGCCCAGAACATTGCAGTCACTAGCACGGCAGGCTCGCTCATTAACACTCAGCGGCCTCCCGCCTTTACTGTTAGACTGGCAACCGCCATGGTTACAATTGGTCCGATTATCTTCCTCTACCCGTTCCTACAGCGATACTTTGTAGGAGGCTTGAAAGTCGGAGCCATAAAAGGATGAATCACAGCTATAATCAGCAAAAGCTGAGTTAGCATAAACAAAAATGTTGGAGGGGTTTCGTATGAAAAAAGGTATAAAAAGAACACTGGCATTGGTGTTTGCAGTCACTCTAATGATTTCTTTATTCTCCGCATGTACCGGAAAAAATTCACAATCGACACCAGGAAAGAGCGAGACGTCACCGGCAAGTTCGGAGCAGAACAATCAATCTGAATCCTCTGCAGTAAAGACTCCGTTGGAACCAGTGAAGTTGGAAGTCATGCTTTGGGGGGATAAGCCCAATCAATTCGATGAAATTGTCGATGAATTCGAAAGGCAGACTAAAGATACGTTGAACATTGATCTGAATGTGACTTGGACTCCGCTGGCCGACTACGGAAATAAAATAAAGCTGATGCTGTCGGCTGGTCAAAAGATTGATTTGGCCTTCGATGCGCCGTGGTTGAACATGCCTAGCTTAATTGCTAACGGCAGCTACATTGAATTGGACAAGTATTTTAATAACGATCAATATCCCGGCTTGAAAAAAGCATTTAATGAAAGTCTGCTTAACAACAATAAGTTTGCCGGCCCAGATAAACAGCAGCATGTGTATGGGGTTCCGCTCGGTCAGGGCTATGCTCCTGTGTATGCACTATATTACCGGAAAGATTTGGCCCAAAAATACGGCATTTCAGAAATAAAGACCTATGAGGATATGCTCGCTTACTTTGATGCCGTAAAAAATAATGAACCTGGTATCACACCTTATATGTTCAATAAAGATCAATACCCGCCTGCATGGATCATTGACGGAAATAGAGCGATAAAAATCGATCAGGCCAAAAATAAGGTTTGGGAAGTATCGACAGGCCCCTCCGGCGTCGCCAAATTGTATATCGAGGACAACAAGATTAAGGCAGCCTATTTGCCAGGGGAAAGTACGGATGCGTTGAAGGATTTCCCGGCTCCGTTTAATACAATCGACTACACAACTAATGAAGAGATACTGAATTGGCACGAGAAGGGTTATATCGAATCCAATGCCATTAACCGTAAGGATGCACAAGATCAATTCACTGCCGGTAAGGGCGGCTCTTACTTACAGACGTTAGACAGCTATGTTGCTTTAGAGAACGCTTTAAAAGCGGCTGTGCCGGGAAGCGAACTGGGTGTATATGTGTATGAGAACAATGTGCGCAACATGGAACCAGCCTCTTTGATCACGGAGTTTAAGTTCTGGAACTTCCTGAGCATCCCCGCTACGTCACAGAATGCAGATCGTTCGATGATGTTCTTGGATTGGATTTTTGCAAACCAACAAAATCACGACTTGTTCGAATACGGGATCGAGGGCAAAAACTGGATTGCGGTGGGGGATGATAAATACAAGCTTCCGGATGGAGTGGATCCTGGCCAGAACTACGTATTTCCCGGATATCAATTAACTTGGAACCCGAACTACATGCGTCTTGCAGAAGCCTATCCGCAGGACGTGGTGAAATATTACGGATATGTTGCGCAGGATACGACGTTTTTGAAACATATTAGCTCGGGATTCTCTTTTAATGGGGAGCCTGTAAAGAACGAAACCGCTAACCCTTCGTTCGCCAAAATGGCAGCCGATAATTCAGGCTTTGAACTGGGTCTGATCAAGAATGTTGCAGACAACAAAGCCAAACAAGAACAAAATTTATTGAAAGACAAGAGGTTGCAGGAAGATATTCAGAAAATCAAAGCGGAGTTAGTTCAACAACTGCAAGCATTCTTGGATGCGCAATAAAATCAATTAGGGAAGGGAGTGATGAGAAATCATTGCTCCTAGCCCATTATTAAACAGAGCACAGCACAACACAATTAGGGGGATGTCTTGAGATGAGACCCTGGACAATCGATAAACTGCGGGAAAAGGATAACAATCAACAAAGATGGTTGAGCCTTCCCGGGAGTCGCGTCGTCGTGAATCCATTTAACTTCAAAAAAGCGGGGGCGACATCCCCATCCTCGTATAGTAATCGATCCATAATGCCTCTGAATATCGGATATCTGACCCCGCATATTCCCGAGTCTGAGTTAGGGCTCGAGTTCAGCGATTTAATTATGATCCACACGGACACCGATCGCAC
>Ga0256786_1001247_pt1 | contig 10561 bp, 1 predicted proteins | sample MC6MC0937MT_FD_186053 | JGI IMG/M metagenome (GOLD analysis project Ga0256786, IMG submission 186053) | Metatranscriptome of enriched soil aggregate microbial communities from Iowa State University, Ames, United States - MC6-MC0937-MT... | ecosystem: Environmental > Terrestrial > Soil >...
ATCTTTAAAATTATCCAAGGCACTTAAGAAGGTCACCAAGGTTGTTGATACTGCACAACAATTCGGTTATCTTGAAGAAGAAGATGCTGAAGAACAAGGCTTATCTTTAAAGAAATTAAAAAAGACTGTTAAGACTGTTACCAAGGTTGCTGTTATTGCTGCTGAAGTTGGTGTCTTAGAAGAAGATGAAGAAGTCGATGAACAAGGTTTATCTTTAAAGAAGGTCAAGAAGGCTGTTAACAAGGCTGGTAAGGTCGCTGGTAAGGTCTCCAATGCTTACGATAAGGCACAACAAATCGGTGTCTTAGATGAAGATTATGAAGAACAAAAGTTCAAGCTTAAAAAAACCTTAAGTAAGGTTGGCAAGGTCGCAGTTGTTGCTGGTCAAGTCGGTCTTTTAGAAGATGATGAAGTCGATGAACAAGGTTTATCTTTAAAGAAGGTCAAGAAGACCATCAACAAGGTCGGTAAGGCTGCTGGTAAGGTCTCCAACGCTTACGATAAGGCTCAACAAATCGGCGTCTTAGAAGAAGAAGAATGGGAAGTTGGTGCAGGTATCTCCGGTAACGGTGGTAAGCCACAATGGAACGTCGGTGTCTCCCACTCTTGGGAAGACGAAGCATTCGTTTATGGTGGTTATAAACCAATTAAACCAATCCAACCAATCATCTTTGAAGAAGAAACCCCAGTTTCTCGTCGTTTTTCAAAGAGATTCGCACAGAAATATTAAATTGATAGACTTTCTTTTACGATTTCCTATGCCTTTTATTGAAACACAATCATGTCGCTTTTGTCTTTTTGCTCCTCTCCTCCTCTTCCTTGTTTGCAAAATACATTAAGTTTTAATTTATTCTCAAATCGAACACTCATTGATCGAAAAGAAGAGGTCAAATGATGTGATAAAGAATGAACCCGACCGAGAGGGGTTTATTGGTTATTGGGGGAGCAGATAAAGGATTGTTCAAAGAGGTGAAAATGAAATTGACCCATCAGCCCAAACACATAAAACTCCGGTGTTGGTCGAAATGGGCTGATTCACGGGTGAGGATGGCAGAGCGTGCTGGTCCCTCCTCCTCGGTGGGACATGTAAATGAATTTGTATAAATCCAACCAACGGCAGGGGGTCAATAATCTGAACCACGTGATTTAACCAATAGGGTTGCAGGTAATTGCTTTTTTTGGGAGTAATTGATGAGTTCCGAGAGATGGCTCGCGAAACCTTCCTTGGATTTCTTGCCGTGCTCTTTGAAGTGCGCTTACTCGCAGTAAAAGCCTTGTTGATTCTTTTTGATGGGGTTTTACTCACTCCTTTAGGGGGTCTTATCGTTTCGAAAGGAGCATTTAAGCTGTTACGCGTGGTTTGTCCGCCAAAGAAAGTCAAGTTTTGTCTTGAAAATTTCGAGTCATTATTCAACTCACAAATATCACCAGAGATAAGACTAATAGAGGAGGATTGGAAACGGATAATGGATTCAGGACTGACAGGAAACGTGCGAAGAGTATTCTTAGCATAATCAGATTGGTTTCGCGGATCCATGTGGGTTTTTTCACGACTAGATTTGATTTTGTTGATATAAAACTCATCCCAGATTGAGATTGGACCACGATGATCAAAATTAATCGCCTTATGAGGTCGAACAAATTGATCAAAACTTTGAAGTCGATGAGAAACAGAATGGATGAAGTCACCCCACATTGCCTTACACAACCCCTTTATAAGACCGTTCTGGCAGAAGAATTGGAAATTTGTATAGATTGTGTTTAGAATCGGGGCTATTGAAACCGCATTGGAGTTTAACAGGTCGAGAGGAGTGAATATTGTCGAAATATAAGCCGACAATGCGAGAGAGCTTGATATTCTTATATCAAGGGGGGAATAACCAAGACCAAGTACCGTATTGCATAGATTAAAACGTTGAGTTGAGGTGATGTGAAGGTTTAACTGGGATTGTCTAGCTGATGAGTTATTATTATTTATTCCAACATTTTCATTTGTTGCGATTCGTTCATTTTGAAAAACAGCGCTTTGTAGCTGGTTGGGATCGTCAAGGCGATGCATACGGATAATGTGGCGACCTTGGACAAGTGTTGTGGTTCTACGAGTATCCATATGGTTATGAGGTTGACCAAGTGAATGTTGGGTGTCATTATTGGGCAAAAGCTCAGCAAATGAGGAGGGCGGATTGCCCGGACGATTCAGGACGGACGAGGTATCAGCACGATTTGCAGATATTTGAGAGGAGCGCTGAAAATCAGAACCAGTGATGGCCGAAAATCGCGAGTTTGTTTGGGGACCAAAAGCGGAAACAGTTTGAGAGGCAGGGGCGAAATGTTCATGAAAGTTATTGATTCCAAGAGGGGCAGGAGAATATGAAGGAGGTGTGAAATTAATTCGAGATTTGGTAAAGTTATGATCAAGTTTGTAATATTGGGGTTTGGTTGGGGTTGGCGATTTTGAGCACAGAAATTTGGATTCTTTTCGGTATTCAAAGGTCCTATCGGTTGAGACAATGAAATTACCCTTGTTGAGATCATGTTGTGTTTTGTCGAAATTTTGTGCCGAGATTAAAAATTTGGTTCTGGGGATATTCTTGGTTCTCAAGAGTTGCTGCTTTGGGCGGCGTCTCTTGGGGGATAGTTTTGAGAATATCAAAGGAAAGCGGGGAGAAGAGCGAAGTAGTGATACAATTGCTAGTTTATCAACGTGACTGGGGGTAAAGTTGACAGATAAAGTCGGACTAATGAGCTGGTCACTCGCACGTTTTGCGTGCGGGGATTCGTCAAATGGGGTTTGCTTAGTGGTTAGAGTTTTGGGATGTTGATAGTTTAATCGAACCAATTCGGCTAATATTTGAGTTGAAGTGATACCCGACGCGAGATTGGCTGAAATGATGTTGTAATCAGTGGACAACACCTCCACGACGCCATCAGCATGATTTTGGGGTTTTTTTGGATTCATAGGTAACACGAAGACCCTGTCAATGTGTTGATTTCTAACTTGAGTAAGATCAGGATATTGATTTCTGTTACCGAGAGTTCCGGGACGTAGATCTTTCTTATAACCAATTAAGTTGAAGTGGATTGGGTTAGGCGCTGGAAACGAACAAGCAGTGTCATTTGTCGCCATAAAGACATCACTATGTCGACCATCTTGGTGAGACTGAGGCGATGCCATGGATTGGGTTGCTATTGGACTGTTTCCATCAGCCAAAGACAAGCCAGAAACGGGGATGAGTTTGGCTGCGGGATCAATGATTACCCCACATGATTGTAAACATGATGATTGGTTTGTGAAGCTGGCACGGGATATCCTTCGGAATTGGTTTTGGGAAAGTTTGATGATTTTTGTGATTTTTTCATCCAGGGAAAGTCTTGAATCAGATATCAAAGATTGATTGAATGGGGTAGTAACAGAAATACGATCATTTTTACCAATTAACGCACCATTTAAAGCCTTTACAGCGGCAGAATAGACTTGTTTTTTGTGTTTGTTTTGATTTGTGTTAATTTTGATATTATTTTTAATGTTATTGTAATACATTTTTTTAATCACAATCCCTTCCAAAATGTGTTGATAACTTTCCCTGTCAAAAACCCCACCCTTCTTGACCAAATCAAAATCACGTTTTAATAATTCACCGTCTGATCTAAACCAATCTAGTGCGATTGAAAGACGTCCTTCTAATTCCAGAACATCAACGTCATCAGAGCGTTGATAAAACCTACGAGTCTCACTGGAATTCAAAAAGAAGCTAAAAGCGCTAGTGAATGGAGTGATGGGCTGCTGGGTTGGGGCAGAGACCACGATGATCTCATGGGATGGGTAGTGGTAAAGAAATTTTGATTCATTGTGGGAATTTGAGCTTGATGAAGTGCAAAGCAAGACAAAAGAGAATGGAATGGGGGAAGTTGGGGTTGAAAGAGGTGGTTTGGGAGAATATGCGTTGGAAATGGCTGGAGATGAGCTGGAAAAATAACCAAACTGGTTTTGATCATTTTTTTCTTCGTTTTCAGGCTTCTTTTCCTCTACACTTCTACCCAATTCGTCAATGGATAACAATTTAACACTAGATAGTTTATCTAAGAATATATTATTCATTTCATACAAACGGGTTTGATAAAAGTTGAACAAGGTTTCAGATTTGGTGTTTTCTGGAATTTGTTTATCGGACTTTTCATTATTTGTTTGGACTGTTGAGAATATGTCCCCAAGGGTGAACAATGAACGTGGCAGGCAATTCATACTAAGACCGTTATGTTCAGGCGGAGATGAGAGTATAGAGGGGAATACTGGGTCAATGATAGATTTTTTACGACGTTCAAAAAGACTATATGGTGAGAGCAAAAAGAGCGGAATATGTTCAACCAAAAAATCAAATTCAGTTTGGAATAGCAGAATTAATTTCGCAATTGATATCCTCTCGTTTTGTAGATTCTGTGAATTGATTGAACTCAACAATCCTTTAATTGAAGACGAATGGGTCCGTGGTCGATTGGATGACGGCACGTTTGGTGATATTGGCTCTGCATTAGCTGAAGGTGCGGAGAATGATGAGAAATAAGGGTTGTTCGAGCGATGGCTCAGGGAAGTGATTTCAGCCATTTGCAAATATTTGTTATTTTTATTCACTGACGGATAATAACCCTTGGAAATACATAAAGCCTCATCAAGCTCAGAGAGCCGCTCGATCAAAGTGGATATACAATCACGGAGTTGATTACCATATTGAATCAAATCGTCGTACAACAATTTCAAAACCAAATTTTGTTGTTGTTTTGTTTGCTTGATTTTGGCCGTGAAGAGGAACAATTGAGTTTTGGAAAATTGGAATTGAATAGAAGAGTCAATTGTATGTATCATAATTCCATAATTAGATAAAGGTATAATGATTATGGGTTTGATATTAGATGAATTAGACACGAGGGAAGTTGTGGTGGTTAATTTGGGGGCAGGCTGTGAGGCAGAGATGGTATTTGAATGAAATAATGATGATTTTTTATCAGATTGATTGTTTTCAAATTGTTTATCTGATTCGGTTTGATTGATATAAACTTCATTGGTTTTTAATCGAAGAAGGAAATCACCGCAAACCGGGACAAAGTCTAAGTCACGGGATCCTGGGGAAATATTGACGACGGTTATAACCTCAGGGGGATCATCCATTACCAATAAAGCTGGATCAAATGAGGAAGTGTTGGTTGGTTTAAGCATAGCGAGTTGGTTTTTTGCTTGCAAAACATCTTGATTGAGTGAAGAAGCGTCGAGTTGGGTGGAATTCTGGTCAAACCTGAGAGACTTGAATGGCTGTTTCAGATCGTCAGAAGTGAATGTGTCATATTGTAATCTCCATGAGAGTATAGTACGGAATAGACCATTTGGTTGTTTGAAGAGGGGTGAAAAAACTGGTAGTGCAGTCATTGAAATCGTGTACAAAAATGAATTTTGGGAGGTTTTGGAGATATTGAGTTGGGATGATTTGGGTGGATTACGCGATTGATTGGATATTTCAGGATTTGAGAGGAGGGACAAGAGGCGTTGGGTCGGGGTGATGGATTTGTCGTTGGGTTTATCAATATCATTCGAGTATTGAGAAGGGATTAAAGTAGATATTGGTGGGACAATCGTAAAAAATGATTTTGGAGTAACATCGAATTGGAATGGGTAACAGAAAGTTTGATCGAACAGAAAACAGTGAATGAAAATTGAATTTGACACCCCGTTCAGATTGTTTTCTTTGCGATTTTGAAGTTTCATTTTTTGGGAAGTAGACACCAAAGCTGAATCATTTTGGGGAGAGATGGTGGGGTTGTGGTTGGTAGTAGGGATTATATTGAAGGTTGAATCATCATCGAGATCAAATTCTGACCCAAAAAGATCAACTTTGGGTTTGGGGCAAAGCTTTGATTGAGTGGTATTATTGTTTCGATTTTTCGAAAATTTAGGTTCAATATTGATAACCATATCCATATCAAAGCCAATATCAGAAAATATGTCATTTATTACGGGTTTTTGCGAGGCGAGAACCTTGTTTGAATGAGTTGAGAGGGGTGGATCATTTTTATCGAGCCTGATTTGGGGTTTACCAAATCCAATAGTAATAATACTATTGTTTTTTAAAATATTTGAATGCAAATCAATTGTCTTTGGCAAAAGAATGGTTTCGATTCGATTCCAAAAATTCCCCCGAGCTGACATTTTTTGGGATTTAATATAAGGCTCTTGGTTTAACTTATAGATGACCTGCGGAGTATCAGGGGATAGAGGATGGGGAATCATTGATAAGATAAAAAAGAATGAGATGCAAGTTGAGTTAGTTTCGGAGGGATTGAATGGGTTTTTCTGGACGACACCGTTCTGGTTGGTATGAAAATGCGATTGCTCCTTGTCAACAATCTGGAGGGCTTTTTTATTATATTTATCGAGCCAAGCTGAGACTCCGTCACGTGATGTTGCATCAGATAGGATATTTTCAAAAGTTGTCGGATCGACTCGAAACAACGAGCCAATAGAAGGAGGAGGTGTCGTTATTGGGTCTATAGGTGAGAAAGACGTCGAAAGATGACGTTGTGGGCGGGGAAAGTAGAAATGATCCATAACATGGTGCTCAATCTGAGCTTCTTTACACAAATCGTTGGATTCAACATGAAAATCACCATCCAATCCATTTGCAGTCTGGTTGAATAGGTATTGGTCAGCAAATTCGGAGAGGTTGTATGATGGGGGTGAGTATTGAAGCGATGATTTGACCTGGTAGCGTTTGATGATCAGTTTGATGCGGCCGAATTTGGACAAACGCCGACGGGACTTGGTCTTATTCTTATTTCTAACGCGCAAATGAGGAGAACTGGGTTTGAACCAATAGTTTTGACCGACTGGAGACGCCACGTTTAACCCACAGCTCTGAGAGATAGTCTTTGAGTTGTCAATATCAGCGAGACATCTGGTGAGAGTTAAGGCATCGCCAAAAGAAAGGGTTTGATTGCTTCCATCAACAGAATCAGAGAAAAAGGGATCGTAATGACCCATGTATAGGGGCTTTTTATCAGAATAATGAGAGTTGGATTTACTTTTTTCTTTTTTAGTGACTGCAAAATTGGATTTATTTTTTGAAATGGACCACAGCAGAGGGTTTGAGGATTTGGTTGTTGGGGGATTGGAAACGAGTCGGTGGAATTGCTGGGATTGCTTGAAGCGTTGAGTTTCGAGGGTTGATTTGGAGGTAAAAAAGTCATGGCCAAGTTGTTGTAAATAATTAAAAATATCGGCAGAATTGGTAGAATGTTCTTGGTCATCAATTAATTTGGGTAAATTGTATTCTAGCTTGGTTATTTGGGTTGGAGGAATGAATGTTTGAGTTGTTTGGGGTGTATCGATAAGTTTTGTTTCTTTCACCTTTTGACCATCTATATGACCACTTCTCATCAAATTAGCGATCGAATCGGGTGGAAATAACCTCACCCAAAACGCACGGGAAGACTCGTTGAGAAGTACAACTGGTATGAACGTCTGGTAGGGTTTTGGAATTTTGAAATTGAAAATATTACCACAAATAGCATCAAAGCGATCACTCTCCTCACTCTCAAACTCCCCCAATGATACTGAACGATCAAAGTAGTATTTTTGTAACACCCAAAGCAGTAGCTGCGTACAATCATAGACAATTAATGGGGCGTGAGAGCCGTATGGCTGAACATTCAGTAAAAAGTCACCAAAAAAGTTCATAACTCCGCCTTGATCCAGAGGTTTCCCGATCCCATTTGAATTTTCACACTGTATAGTCGCAACAGGTAGGGGTAATAGAGATAGCTGCTCAGGGGTGATGGTTGTATTGGTGGGAACGGTTAAAGAGGGGATGGAAATGGGGTTTTTTGGGTCAATTATGTTTTCAGATTGCGAACTTGATTTGAGGGTTTGAGAGGCTAAAAATGTCGTAAAATCGGGGGATAATGGGATGTAGGCTGAGTTATTGGATCTCTGGGAAGATGTACTGCCGGGGAGGTGATTTTTAGGGGATCGTGGTGGATTAGTGAGGGATGTCGTTAGATTTAAGAGATCATACAAATAAATTTTTCTATTTACAAAAACAGCCATTAAAATAGATGATGCTGATACGCTCACATGATGGATGATTTGTGACTCATCCAAGGTAATATTTTCTTTCCGCGAGACGAGCTCAACCATGGGGGTGGCGTCAATTGGGTCGATTTTGATTGGTTCAATTTGGGGTAAGTCAGTTCGGAAACGTGGGGGCAATTCAGAGTGCAGAGTCTCCAAATTGACAGAAGGTCCTTGATACATGCATTGGTGTAGATCCCATATGGATAACATATCAGTGACTGTGGTTTGAGTGGGGTTAGATGTGGGGGAGGAATAGGGGAGAGAAGGAATGACATGGTAACCTTCCGGGTAGAGTGTGAGGAAATTATCCGCATTGCGAGCTGTTAGGTGCGGATATAGACGCGGCGGAGGAGGGAGATGAGTGAGTGGGAGTAAAGGGCGGGTGAGATGGGAGGGGGGATAAGGGGGGAAAAAGTGAGCTGGGAGACGACGTAGATGGAGTTGTTGATGGGAGGAGAGAGAATGGGAGAAGAGATGGATGTTGTAAATTTGTTGGGTTTTGATGTTGTGAAAAAAGTTGCGAAAAAAAGGAAAATGGAAGAGGAGATTAACGTTAACGGAATAAATCAAGATAATGTATTGAAATAATATCCTATTAGTTAATAGAGATGCGGATAGATTGGAATCGAGGAGAATTTGGATATCCACGGGAATATTATAAGTGGTGATGATATTTATTATGGTTTTTTTAATTTCTTCAAATATTTGATGATTCAAAGTGTGAACAAACTGATTCAAAAAGTGGAAAATTTCGGATTGATAAAAGTGTGGTCGTGGATTGGATGGATTACAAACTGTTGATGGATGCTGGGGTAGGTTAAAAATCAAAAATGATTGTGGCGTGAGGAGTTGGTGAAATGAGGGTTTTAAATTGTTCTTTCTTGTCGTTTTAGGTTGATTGTAAAGACCATCCTGAACAAAGGTCTTGGGTTCGGCACTTTTCTCGACTTTAATTTTGGTTTTGCTCCGAGGGGGCTCAGTTTTCGATATTGGTATCTCTTCGCCATCGCTACAACTTGAATCCCCCATAATAGACTTTGCCTTGATTAGATGAGTGTGGCTTGGAAGAGTGGCTTTTTTAGTGTTTTTGAGTTTATAAATGGTTGTATTGAGATTGTTTGGGTGAGCTCCATGTCCACTGACTTTGTCCGTCCCAAACAAGGAGGATTTTGAGGGTTTAGATGAGTTGGTGTGGGATGAGAACAGGGAATGAGTGTTGATGGGAGTGTTGGGTTGGTGAGAGTTGTTTTGGGGAGTGTTTGGTTGATTCACGTTTGCTACACGAGAATGAGAGTGTTGAGGAGTTTCTGAACTCGGTGTGGTCGAAAATGGACCAGGAATAGTGTTCGGTTGTCTGAAAGGGTGCGTTGACGAGTTTATTGCTTTGGGAGGGGGTGGTTTCAGCGGGGGTTCACGCGATTTGCGACGGAAGGGGTTGTCAGACATAAAAAATAACGAGGGGAGGGGAAAAAGCTGGGTTTATAAAAAGTGATGGGGGATTTTGAAGTCGTCGTGATGAGAAACGTTTGAAACAAAAAACCAAAATATTTTGGTGGGAAAAGTTATCGAGGCAGAATAGGATTACCAGTGGGACGCAACAAGTCATCGGAATGAAATTGCTATTTTAATCGACAGATTTCCATACAAGAGACTAGGTTCATGTTTTATACACGTTGGTTTGATGACAATAAAAACATTTCAACTCGAAAAAAGATTCGCAAAAAGAACAATTTTTGAACAAAAAAATAAAAGTTAAATAAATAAAAACAACTGTGATCATCCTCGTATCCGATATCCAGCTCTTATGAGTAAAAGTTATATACGTTTTCCTACATGTCCGCCACGTAGAGCCGCCAAAACATCACAGCCATCACCAAATAAATGTTCATCAACAAAAATTAAAATTCTTATTTTTTGAAAAAAAGCGACGCGAAAGTGTTATATCAACACCCAAGCCCGGTAACATCCTCTAACTCCAATTCTACCCCGGTTCTCCATGTATGATTCGATATTATCAACATAATTGCTTACTTTTTCAACTTTTCAAAATCCAATTTTTTTCATCCAATCCCTCACCGATATTTTTGTCCCCAATTCCCCCTCCCGTCCCCTCGCAACACCATAGAATGGCTCGTTCCACACCAGCTCATCGTAGCAACAAGAACAAAGCCTTTAAGCGCGCTCATGATGTATGTTATGTTTTGCAACACCTTTTCCTTTTCTCAAAATTGCCTCCATATTACCTCCATATTACCTCCATATTACCTCATCATTTGATTTCTACCCATGTTTCCCGAACCTCACTAGCTCAAGCGTAAACTCAAAGACGAAGATGTCATCTATAACGAATATATTAACCCAAAAGCTCAAGCTGTTGACGTTGATCTCCCAGGTCTTGGTCAATTCTATTGTGCATCTTGCTCTAAACATTTCAAAGACGAA
>Ga0256786_1001248_pt1 | contig 10552 bp, 10 predicted proteins | sample MC6MC0937MT_FD_186053 | JGI IMG/M metagenome (GOLD analysis project Ga0256786, IMG submission 186053) | Metatranscriptome of enriched soil aggregate microbial communities from Iowa State University, Ames, United States - MC6-MC0937-MT... | ecosystem: Environmental > Terrestrial > Soil >...
CAGATTTTTAACCCGTTATACCGATCTTTTCGCATATTTTTAGAATCTTTGAAACACAAAACTTTAATATATTATTTATATAAAATAAAAGTTTCGCAACTTTAATCTATAATCATGCAGAAACGCTTTTTAAGCTCCATTACAAGTAAAGTACCTCAAGTGTTATTGACTTTAGGCTTATTATACAGCTCGTCAGCAGCATTTGCGCAGAAGTCGACGTCTGCATCACCTTATTCACAATTTGGCTTAGGTCAAATGCGTGAAGATCTACTACCTCAACATCGTGCGATGGGTGGATTATCCACGGGTGTCCGTTACTTCGGTTCAGTTTATAATACGAATCCTAGTAATCCAGCTTCTTACTCTGCTGCTCAATTCAGTACTTTTGATGCCGGTCTATATGGAAATTTCACCCAATTGAGTTCGAAAAATAAGTCAGATAATACGGCAGATTTTGCTTTCAGTCATATCACAATGACCTTCCCCATGAAAAAAGCGGGCGGTATCAGTATCGGTCTTTTACCATACTCAGATTTAGGTTACAACTCAAACAGTACACAAAAAATAGATACCGTTAATTACAGAAAAACATTTACCGGAGAAGGTGGGTTAACAAAAGCTTATTTCGGATACGGTGTTAATATCACGAAGAATTTCAGTGTCGGAGCTAATATTTCTTACCTATTTGGTACGTTAAATGATTTTAGCCGACTTGAATTACCCTTTAACTACGGTCTGAACGTACAACAACAAGATAAACGTGAAATCCAAGGCGTTAGCTTTGACTACGGAGCGCAGTATTACAAAACGATCAATAAAGAATATTCTATAACAGTTGGTTATTCGGGATCATTGAATAATGCGATCCATGACCGCACAACATCATTTGTGACGCGTACGCTACCCTCAAACAATAGTGACGACACAAACATCGCTTTGGATACAGTGAGTCAAACTGAGCGAACAAGAAGAGATTTAAACCTTCCATTAAAACATAATGTAGGTATTACTTTTGCCAGAACAAACCGTTGGTTAGTAGGGGCAGAATTCAAATATGCAGACTGGTCTAAATTTCAGGTAAGAAAAAACGAAGAAAACTTAAAAACAAATTATGGATTTGCAATCGGTGGACAAATCACACCAGATCCAACTTCATTTAAATACACAAGCTTAATGGATTACCGTATCGGCTTCCGTTATAACAGAACGCAATACTTTATCAACAAACAGGATATCAATGATATGGCTATTACCTTTGGTGTTGGCCTTCCATTAGCAAGAAATCCTTACAGTGGTGCATTTTCCAAAATCAATATCTCTGCAGAACTGGGACAAATGGGAACCATGAACAATAGCTTGATCAGAGAGAGATACGTCAACTTGAATGTTGGTTTTACTTTAAATGACCGTTGGTTTAGAAGAAACTCCATTGATTAATCAAGAGACTGATATGGCAACACATACAATTGCCTCAAAAAAGCATTATACATTGCCTCTACTGCTCCTCATTGCAGTAGGGGCAATCTTCTTTACAGCTTGTGAACCCGATTTAAAAGAAGTAGATCGGATCGCTAATCTTAAAAAAGAAGAAGCCGTTGATATCTCTCGTCACGTGGACGTCATCTATAGCGATTCAACGATCGTAAAAGCACGGATGACTGCTCCTGAAATGCGCATTAAACATGATAGTACGCAAGTGTATGAATTTCCTAAAGGTATCCAGATCATATTCTATGATAAAGATGTTAAAGAAACACAACGTATTATCTCGGATTATGCGATTCAGCATGAAGCGGCAAAAACAACAACTTTCAAAAAGAACGTTGTCGTAACGATGGCAGACGGGTCAATCATTAAAACAGATGAAATCATCTACGATGAAGGCAAAGAATCTTTCTACAATAATATGCCTATAACGGCCTATTTCAAAGATAATAGAGGTAACCTGCAAGGATCTTCCTTTACTTCTGATAAGGATTTTAAAAAAATAAATATCCAAAATTCAACAGGTGTCATGCTCGTAAAAGACAATAGTATGTTCCCTTCATTTGGTCAATAAAATTTGCTCAAAACAAATTTGGATGAAATAAGTTTCCCTTAATCAGAAATAATTACTCTTTTTTTTATAAAAATTGTATCTTGCACCGCATTTAGGCATACTATTTCCTAAATAATGGTATTTTAAGTATTTAAACAATAATAAACACAATAAACAGACTATGGGATTAATGAGCTTTTTGCGCAACCGAGCTGGTTTCATTTTAACTGGAGCTATGGCTGTGGCAATTCTAGCATTTTTATTAGGAGATGTTGTCAAATCTGGAACTCCGTTTTGGGCTAAAAACCAAAATCGCGTAGCAGAAATAAATGGAGAGAAAATCGATTTCCAAGAATTCAACCAACAAGTTGATCAAACAGCAGAAATGTTTAAGCAACAAATGGGTGGTAACTTGACTCCTCAAATGAAATCATATGCTGTACAACAGGTATGGAATCAATTGTTGCAAAAAGAAATCCTAAAAAGCGAAATTGAAAAAATCGGCTTAGAGGTTGGTAAGAATGAATTAAATGATTTAGTAACTGGTAATCGTCCTTCTAATCAAATCGTTCAAGCTTTTACTGATCCACAGACAGGTCAATTTAATCGTAACCAATTGTTAACATTCATTTCACAATTAAACACTGCAGGTAATCCTCAGGCGGCACAACAGTGGGAAATGTTATTAGCAGCTGTAAAGGAAGAACGTTTGAACAATAAATACTCAAGCTTATTAAACAACAGTGTTTATGTTACATCTTTAGAAGCTAATGATGAATATCAACAACGTAATAAATTAGCAAATTTCAAATATGTATTATTGGATTATGCTGGCGTTAAGGATAGTGAAATTAAAATCACGGATGCTGACTATCAAGCATATTACGATGAGCATAAAAACTCATTTAAAAATCAAGAAGAAACTCGCTCTATCGAGTATGTTGTTGTAGATGCACGTCCTACTGCAAAAGATATCGATTATGCAAAAGAGACTATCAATAGATTGAAAACTGAATTAGCAGCTTCAACAAACGATTCTTTATTTGCATCGATCAACTCCGACAATAAATACCCTTACACTTTTGTTAAAAAAGGTCAATTAAGTCCAGCATTGGATTCAGTACTTTTCAATGTTCCGGCTGGAACTATTGTTGGTCCTTACGAATCTAACGGTCTATTTGAAATTGCTAAAGTAGCACAAACAACTGTTGGACCTGACTCCGTAAAAGCTAGTCACATTTTATTGAATGCAACTGCTGAAGGTGGTGTTCAGAAAGCATTAGCAAAAGCAGACTCAATCAAAGGTTTATTAGCGAAAGGAGAAAGCTTCTCTTCACTAGCTGTCCAATTCAGTACTGACCAAGGTAGTAAAGTAAATGGCGGCGAACTTGGAACATTCCCTCGTGGACAAATGGTTCCTGTTTTTGATAACGCTGTATTCAATGGAAAAACAGGTGATATTAAAGTTGTGGAATCACAATTTGGTGTACATATCATCAAAATCGAGAATCAAATTGGTTCTGCAAAATATGTTAAAGCTGCGATCGTAGATAAAGCGATTATCAGCGGTAAAGAAACATTAAACACGGCACATAGCAAAGCAAATGCTTTCTTGACTGCAGCTACAGCACAAAACTTTGCTCAAGAAGCTCAAAAATTAGGATTGAAAGCAACTACTGCAACTCGTGTTTTAGCAATGGATAATACATTAGACGGCAATGAAGCTCCAAGAGAATTGATCAAATGGGCATTCGAAGCTAAAAAAGATGATATTTCTGATCGTGTTTTTGAAACAGAACAATCGTATATATTAGCACGCCTTGTAGATGTACAACCTAAAGGTATCTTGCCTTTAGCAACTGTAAAAAAAGATATTGAGCCTGCTGTAAAAAATGCAGTTAAAGCAAAACTATTGACAGAGAAAATGAATGCTGCCTTAAGCGGTGCTAGCTCTCTTGATCAGGTAGGACAGAAATTAGGTAAAACTCCAGTAGCAGTTGAAAATATCGTATTGGCAAATCCAGTTATCCCTGGAGTTTCTTTAGAAAACAAAGTGGTAGGTACGGTATTTGGTTTACAACCGAACAAACCATCTAAAGCAATTGAAGGTGCACAAGGTGTATACGCTGTTCAAGTGAATGGCTTTGTTAACCCTGCTGCGATTCCTGATTTAAATGCTCAGAAAAAACAAATTTTAGCCGGAAAACTGCAACGTTCTTGGGCTTCAATTTTCAAAGCTTTACAAGATAAATCAGAAATCACTGACAATCGCGTGAAATTCTTTTAAGATAATTTTAATTAACTTTGTAGCCGGACGAGTATATCGTCCGGCTTTTTTATTATTTGATATGGATATTCAAACCGACATTGTAAATAAAGTTGCTCAGAGTGGTATTATCACTGTAGATCTTGCGAAGTTCAAGCCAACAGGTGAACTTGTTGAATATGATATTAAAGACAATCTATTTCATGGCCTGATCTTGAAAGAGAAAGACTTTAGAGATTTTATAAAAACACATGACTGGTCAGCATATGCGGGCAAACATGTCGCAATTACATGTTCGACTGATGCTATTGTCCAGACATGGGCATATATGCTCTTAGCGACCAAATTAGAACCATTTGCAAAGACTGTTGTATTTGGAGATCTTGTTGAACTGGAACGTATACTGTACGCCCAAACTATAGCCGAAATTGACATGTCTGAATATACAGATCAACGCGTAGTTGTGAAAGGATGTGGAGATATCAAAATTCCAGAATCGGCTTTCGTTCAGTTCACTACTGCCTTGGCAAAAGTTGCGAAAAGTATCATGTATGGAGAACCTTGTTCTACCGTTCCTGTCTTTAAACGTAAATAGCGGTATTCGTAATTTCAAAATATTTTTGTATTCTTACGTATATGAAAAAGCTAGTCTCGTTAATACTCTTAGTGCTCAGTTTCTGCGGTCAGATATTTGCTCAAGAACTTCCTCATTTGAAAGAATCCGCTTTTAAAGGCGGAGAAAAATTAGAGTACAAATTAAAGTATGGTTTTCTCTCTGCGGCAACTGGCCTATTGACGGTAACAGATACTAAATCAGGTAGTGGGGCGCCTGCATTTCGGTTATATGCAACTGGGAAAACTGCCGGAGCATTTGCTTTATATACAGTAAAGAACGAATACAACTCCTATATAGATGGTAAGACTTATCTTCCTTATTATTACACTGAAAACATCCGAGAAGGAGGCTACAGAAGGAATGATAAGGTTACTTTCGACCAAAAGACAAGATCAGTAAGCGGAAACAAAGGAGACTTTAAAAGTGTAGTATCTCAAACATTTGATTTACTATCAGCATACTATTTTGCGCGCAATTTGGACCTTTCGTCTGTCAAGCCAGGAGAGTCATTTAAATTGACTTATTTCTTAAACGACGAAATCGCCACATTAGGCATCAAATATATTGGTGTAGAAACCATAAAAACAGATTTAGGATCATTAGAATGTCTTAAATTCAGTCCTGAAATAAAGCCAGGTCGAATTTTCAAGAAAAACAGTAAGTTATATCTTTGGGTAACCAATGATGGGAATCGCATCCCAGTAAAAGCTAACGTAGACATTTTAATTGGTTCTGTGACATTAGAACTCTTAAAAGCCGAAGGCTTGAAACATAAACTCGGACAGCGTGCGAGTTATTCAAAATAAAAAAATATCATGATAGAAGTAGGAAATGTATTAGTGCACGAAGATTTGATTAACAATGATTTCGTATGCAATCTTTCCAAATGCAAAGGCATTTGCTGTATAGAAGGAGATTCCGGCGCTCCATTAAAACAAAATGAGCTGGCCATACTTGCGGAGATATATCCAAAAGTAAAACCTTACATGACAGCTAAGGGTATAGAAGCCATAGAAGATCAAGGCACACATGTGATTGATATGGACGGAGATTTAACAACCCCATGTGTCGATGGCAATAAAGAATGTGCATATGTTACCTGGGAAAATGGTATCACAAAATGTGCCATTGAGAAAGCATATGAGCTTGGAGATATCAACTGGAAAAAGCCAATTTCCTGTCACCTATACCCTATTCGCACGACAAATTATCCTGAATTTGATGTGCTTCATTACGACAGATGGCACATCTGCAAAGATGCATGTACTTTTGGAAAAGAACTACAGGTTCCCGTATACAAGTTTCTAAAAGACCCGTTGATTCGGGAATATGGTGACGAATGGTACCAAAAATTAGAGAATGCGGTAGATTCATTATAATCTATTGCTTATATTTATAGACATTTAAGGAGATTATAGTGGTTTTTAACCATCTTGCATGCTGAAATTAAAAGAAATACAACGTCCCATCCTCAAGGAATTGGCAACTTTTGAAACTGAATTTAAAGCTTCAATGAAAAGTTCAATCCCTCTATTAGATCGTATTACAGGATATATTGTGAAAACCAAAGGAAAACAGATGCGTCCAATGTTTGTTTTCTTTTCGGCAGGCCTGTGCAACGGTATAAAAGAATCCACCTATCGTGGCGCTTCCTTAGTTGAGTTACTTCATACAGCGTCATTGGTCCATGATGATGTTGTAGATAATGCAAATGAACGAAGAGGTTTCTTTTCTGTGAACGCACTCTGGAAAAATAAAGTATCCGTTCTAGTCGGAGATTTTTTACTTTCCAAAGGATTGCTTCTCTCAGTAAAGCATCATGAATATGACTTACTGAAAATTGTTTCAGAGGCCGTTGAACAAATGAGTGAAGGTGAATTATTACAGATTGAAAAAGCGCGGAAACTGGATATCGAAGAATCAATCTATTTTGAAGTCATCCGTCAGAAGACAGCTTCATTGATTGCTTCCTGTTGTGCTTGTGGAGCATCATCTTCGGGAGCCGATGCGGCGACCGTTCAGAAACTACATGCATTTGGCGAAAAAATCGGTATCGCTTTTCAGATAAAAGATGATTTATTTGATTTTGGAGTCGACGATGTGGGCAAGCCACTCGGTAATGATATCAAAGAGAAAAAAATGACTCTACCACTGATATATGCATTGAGTCAAGCGGACAAATCAGAAAAAAGAAGAATCATCAATCTGGTAAAAAACCATAATGATGACAATAAAAAAGTAGCAGAAGTCATTGCGTTTGTAAGACAAAGTGGTGGATTGGAATATGCAACAGAAAAAATGTTGGATTACCAAAAAGATGCTTTTAAAATATTAGATGAATTCCCTGATAATGAATATAAAACAGGGTTACTACAACTTGTCAAATTTACAACTGAAAGAAAAAAATAGAAAATGAGTCACGAGATCATGTTTTTTGGAGGATTTTTAATCTTCATTATTTTAATGTTAGCGATCGATTTAGGAGTGTTTTCGAAAGGAGACAAAACTGTATCCCTAAAAAGTGCCGCCATCATGAGTATAATCTGGGTATTATTAGCATTAGGCTTCTACTGGGTGTTACGTCACTATGGCCATGAATTACACAACATTCAAGATCTAGATCATCTGCAACAAGTCATCAAAGCTCATCTGCATGACGTTAAAATCATACCTGGAGATCTGGAAGGAAGCATTGCGTTATACAATAATAACCTAGCCCTAGAATTTATAACAGGCTATGTAGTAGAATATGCCCTATCTGTCGATAATATCTTCGTTATGGTGCTCTTATTTTCATCTTTTGGTATTCCAGAGCGTTACTACCATAAAGTATTGGTATGGGGCGTAATTGGAGCCGTATTAATGCGTTTCATATTCATCTTCTTAGGAGCAGCATTGATTACAAAATTCGGGTGGATCTTATACATCTTCGGAGGATTCTTATTGATTACCGGTATTAAGATGTTCTTAAATAGAAATCAAGAGGAAGAAGTGGATCCACAAAACCATCCTGTGGTAAAATTTGCATCTAAATATTTTAAGGTAACGCCTAAATTAGATGGTGGTCACTTTTTCCATATTGAAAATGGTGTCAAATATATGACACCTTTATTCTTGGTTCTGCTGGTAATTGAATTTACCGATTTGATTTTTGCTGTAGATTCTATTCCAGCGATCTTCTCGGTAACAAAAGATGCATACGTCGTATTTTTCTCAAATATCTTCGCGGTATTAGGATTGCGTTCGATGTTCTTCTTACTGGTTAATATCATTCACAAATTCCATTACTTGAAGGTAGGATTAGCATTTTTACTAATTTTCATTGGATTAAAAATGTTACTGCATCACTGGTTGGTACAAATTGGTTTTTCAACATCACATTCATTGATTATTATCGTCAGTATTTTGGTGATCAGTGTCGTCGCGTCATTGGTATTTCCTAAAAAACCAGATCTCAAAATAGAAAATTAATAAAAAACGGGGCTTTTAAAGCCCCGTTTTTTTGTTAAGCACAATTTTATTACAATCAAATTGTAAGAATGTCATGATGGTAAATGAATTTATTTTTAATTTAGCATCATAAAATCATTAACTTTTAAAAAATGAATTGGAATAAATCACTCGTATTGGCAGCATCACTATTTGCAGCTTCATTACAAGTAGTACAGGCTCAGGATAATTTAATCAATGCCTTAAAAACAAATCAAAATGATAACAGTAAGGCTGGCTTCACTTTTACCGAAATCATTAATCTAAAAAAATACTTCGATCAAAAACCAAGGTTCTTCCGGTACTTGTTGGTCATATTCTGGGAATTCATTCCTCGAGTCTGAAATGATCCGTATGGGAAAAGAACCTGTAGAAATTTCACAGATTTTCTCTGCTCGTAATACTTATTTAGGAAAAGCAAAAAACTACGTGCGTTTACACGGCGGATTATCTTTAGGCGAAGGTGGACAATTTCATGATGTTTTAAATGCGTTCCGCCACTATGGTGCTTTGCCACAAACAGAGTACACAGGCCTACACTATGGATCTGATAAAAACAACTTTGGTGAAATGACCAATATGTTGGATGCCATGTTAGCTACTTTTGTAAAAAGCAAAACGTTAACTCCAAACTGGGAAAAAGCGTACACTGCCGCAATGGATTCGTACCTAGGTGAAGTCCCTAAAAACTTCCAATACAAAGGTAAAAGCTATACACCACGTACATTTGCTGATCAAGTAATTGGTATTAACCCTGATGAATATGTCGGTATTGCCTCTGTTACAGATCAACCTTACTACAATAAATTTGTATTATTGATTCCTGATAACTGGTCATTTGATAATTTTTATAATGTTCAAATCAATGACCTAACTGATATCATTGATAATGCATTGAATAATGGTTATACAGTAGCGTGGGCAACAGATGTTTCTGAGAAAAGCTTTAGCTGGAAAAATGGTGTGGCTTATGTCCCTGCAAAACCATTCGAGCAAATGACCCCACAAGAACAACAAGAAATGTTTGTTGGACCAAAACCTGAGGCTAAAATTACAGCTGAACAAAGACAGACTGCTTTCGACAACTACCAAACAACTGATGATCACGGTATGCACATCGTTGGATTAGCCAAAGATCAAACAGGTAAAGAATATTATATCGTTAAAAACTCTTGGGGTGTGACAAACGATTATAAAGGTTACTTGTATGTAACAAAAGAGTTTGTTCGTTACAAAACAACATCACTTTTAGTTCATAAAGACGGAATTCAAAAAGGTTTAAAGTCCAAAATGAAGATCTAGGCTTATAAAAAGCACCATTCTACAAATAGGTTACAGAAATAAATTTCTGTAACCTATTTTTTTTACAATTTTATTACATAACTTTAATTTCAAGAAATGATTAAGTGAGCAACTTCTTAGAGACTGGTTATGAAAAAGATATTATTATTCCTCCTTATTTTACCCTTTGCCGTTATAGGGCAAGAAAAAGGAATAACATTTGAGCACGGATTGAACTGGAGCCAAATTAAAGAAAAAGCAAAAAAAGAAAACAAATTTATCTTTGTGGATTTGTTTACTACCTGGTGTGGTCCTTGTAAATACATGAGTGCTAGTGTATTTCCACAAACAAAAGTGGGAGATTTCTTCAATTCTAAATTTGTTAACGCCAAAATCCAAATGGATAAAACGGACAAGGATAGTGAAGAAGTGAAAGCATGGTATGAAGAAGCCGAACGGTTCGGTAAAGACTACAAAATTGCCGCATATCCTACCTTCTTAATTTTCAATCCTCAAGGTGAACTTGTGCACCGTATGGTCGGAGGTGGCGATGCTGATGAATTCATTGAGCGGAGTAAAGATGCTTTAAAACCTGAAACACAGTATTATGCTTTGTTAAAAGCGTTTAACGAGAATCCAACAGATTTAGCCTTAGCGCACCGAATGGTTAGAGCTGCGAACACAGCTTATGATGAAGCTACTGTGACACAAGCTGAAGATATCATTATCTCCCATACCAAACCTGAAAATTTAACGAAAGAATGTGCTGCCTATCTCGTGGCAAACACACGCACATCCCGATCTAAAGCTTTCGAGCTACTACGGGATAATCCTGAAAAAATTGATGCTTTATTAGAAAAAA
>Ga0256786_1001259_pt1 | contig 10521 bp, 12 predicted proteins | sample MC6MC0937MT_FD_186053 | JGI IMG/M metagenome (GOLD analysis project Ga0256786, IMG submission 186053) | Metatranscriptome of enriched soil aggregate microbial communities from Iowa State University, Ames, United States - MC6-MC0937-MT... | ecosystem: Environmental > Terrestrial > Soil >...
GGCGGCGTTTTCTTGCTTGTTCATGACGGACGTCTCGTTAAAGCGCTCCGGGGAATCAACAGTCTCGTTACGCTGCGCGAGAGCCAGAACCATCCGTGGAAAAAAATCCGTACGATTCGCGTCATGGACAGCATCAACTCCGACTTGCAGCGTACGGCCGAGGATTCCTACATCGGTAAGGTGAACAACACCGAGGAAGGCCGTCTGGCGCTGATCAGCGCTTGTAAGCAATACATGCAGTCGCTGGCGCAAGCCGGCGTCATTGAATCGGATGGGTACGACGTATACGTCGATCCGGAGTTTACTCCGGAGCCGGACCAAGTTTTCCTGAAATGGGAAGCTCGTTTGACCGACGTTATGGAACAAATTTTCAGCACATTTATCGTGCGATAAGGGGGAACGAGGAACATGATGGATCCGACAAGAGCGATTTTGGGTACGTACGGGCAAGTGTTTATCGACGGGGTGTGGCAGACGAATATCAACAAGCTGGAAGCCTCCGTCGAGGTGGAGAAGCGCGAGCTGAAGCTGGCGGGACAGGAATGGACCGTTCATAAGCTCGGCACGAAGAAGGGCACGGGGACGATGAGTGGTTATAAGCTGACCAGCGATATGATCAGTCGCGGCTTCGTGAAGTTTAACATCATTAACAAGCTGTCCGATCCGGAGTCTTACGGCTTCGAGCGCATCGAGCTGATCAACTGCGTTCCTGACAAAATTCAACTGGCGAACTGGACGGCCGGCGAGGAAGTGACGGAGGAGACTGCGTTCACCTTCGAAGGATATCGTCTGCTTGATCCGATCGTAGCCAATTAAGAAGAGGAGGAACGAAAACATGTCTTTCGAACAATTGACGGAAGAACAGATTTTGCAGCGCCTTCTGGGCGCAGATACATTGCCCGAGCGAACCGTCCGCTTGGATCGGTTGGATATTCCTGTGACTTTGCGCGGCCTGACCGGCAAGCAAGTATTCAATATTCGTGAACGTTGCACGGAGCGTAAGGAGAAGCGGGGGCAGACAATCTCACATATGGATGAGGAAATGTTCAATGTGTCGCTCATTGCTGCTTCGACCGTGAGTCCAAACTGGGGTAATCCGCAGCTTCTGACCAAGTTCTCGGCCAGTAGTGCCGAGGAAGTAATCAAGCGTATTTTGCTTGCGGGCGAGCTTTCAGCTCTGGGCGATGTTGTGCTTGACTTGTCCGGCTTTAATACGGAGCTGGAAGACGTAAAAAACTAATCCGATCCGGGGCGCTCGCCGGCATGATTCATGCGTTGTGGGTTCGCCACCACCTGCGCCCCGGAGAGTTCTGGAACCTGCCTCGCGGCGAGCAGCTGTTCCTGATGGCTAGTATAGAGTTGGAATGGGAAGCGGAAAGCAAAATGTTGGCGGGGAAAGGAGGATGATGGGATGGCTACTAGGGATAACGCAGGTGAGGAAGTAAATAAAGAGAATTTAACGCGCAAGGCAATGGATGACTATTTTAAGAAAAATTATGGAACTATGTTATTTCCGAATATTAATAGGGTTCTTCTCAATAGTAAAAAAAGCGAAAGTTGGTTTACTCCTACTGATAGTAGGAGTGGTACAAATGCACAGACGGATTCAATGAAGGAGAATCTATATAACATAAACAATCCTTTGTTGGGTATTATTGGAAACACTAATTATTTTACATCTGCTGGTGACGTCACAAAAGGATTGGGAGACAAGTTTCTTGCAAACCAAGCATGGTGGAGTAACCCTAAATTACAAAAAGTATTGGATATAACGGGAAAAGCTGGGAAAGTTGTAACTACTCTTGGTTTTGTATTGAACGGGGTAAAATATGTTACAGCTGAAAATGAGGATGAAAAGAACGAAGCATTAGGCAGGGCGATTGGGACAGCTATTGGAATAGGTTTGGGTTCGCTTGTTCCACTGCCGGGTGTAGGTATGGCTCTTGGAGGAATTGCTGGGGATCATCTTGGTGGAGTTGTTGGAAAAAACTACAATAATATCGTTGGCTGGGTTAATGATAAAGCAGATATAGCAAGAGCATGGTTGCTTGATTCAACGACAAGAGCGGTCGATTGGGTAAATGAGTCCACAAATGATGCAGGGGCTTGGATTACCGAAGCTTGGAATCAAACAGGTACCTGGTTTAACGACGCTTCAAGTAAAGCAGGTACTTGGATTACTGAAACTTCGAATCAAACAGGAGCTTGGTTTAATAACGCATCAAGTGAAGCTGGAGCCTGGATTTCCGATGCATGGAATCAAACAGGTAATTGGTTTAATAACGCATCAAGTGAAGCTGGAGCCTGGATTTCCGATGCATGGAATCAAACAGGTGATTGGTTTAGTAACGCATCAAGTGAAGCTGGAGCCTGGATTACCGATGCAACGAATCAAACAGGTGATTGGTTTAGTAACGCATCAAGTGAAGCTGGAGCCTGGATTACTGATGCAACGAATCAAACAGGAGCTTGGTTTAACAACGCCTCAAGTAAAGCTGGATCTTGGATTAGTGATGCATCTAATCAAACAGGAGCCTGGTTTAACAACGCTTCAAGTAAAGCTGGATCTTGGATTAGCAATGCATCTAATCAAACAGGTGCTTGGATTAGCGATAAGTCGACCAAGGCGGGCACATGGATAGGTGAAACTTCTAGTCGAGCGAGTGATTGGATTAAAGGAGCACCAAGTTGGATAGGTAACTGGTTTAAGGAAGATTCAAAAGAAAACAGTAAAGCCAGACAACCGACTAAGGAATTTGATTTAGATTTGAACACAAAGAATAGTAGTTCCTTTAATCCCCCTCAGATTATGGACAGAACGATTAAGGGTCCTGCAAACATTAGTTTAAATCTATCCCCTGGGACAATTCAACTTGCATTTCAAGGTAGTGAACCCGACTATGAAACACTTTCAAGTAATGTCGGATATAAAATTGCAGCAGCGATTCAGCAAGCTATGGCGAATAGAACGCCATAAACAGAGAGTAGGTGAACGAGTTTGGACTTTATAGTCAGAGATCCCGTTGCCGGAGATTTTATTTTTCCTGTTAATCCCGAAGAAGTACGTATACGGAGAGAGAAGCAATTTGAGGTCACCACGATTCTTTCCCTGGGAGAAATCGATCTTATTCAAGGAGAGAGGGTTAAGGAGATTGCGTTCTCTTCTTTTTTTCCGAAGTACTATGATGACAGATACTGCAAATACTCGGAAATTCCTGATCCGCAAACTGCAATGAACCGGCTAACTGCTCTGTTAATGAAGAAGCAGCCGATTAGGCTTATTATTACTGATACGATCGTCAATACGCTCGCACATGTCACCGCTCACGATTCAACGTTCAAAGGTGGAGAACAAGAAGACGTCTATTTTGACGTGACGTTTCGCACTTGGCGTGATGCTAAAATTAGTAAAATTGGAAATTCAAAGAGAGCTTCTCGTGCTGATACGAAACCGATTCCCAAAGTGTACACTGTTAAGCCAGGCGATACACTGACGGCAATAGCCAAGAGGGAATTGGGAAACAGTTCGAAATGGCCTGACATCTACAAAGCCAACACGAAATTGATTGGGCGTGACCCGAACCTTATCAGACCTGGGCAAAAGCTGGTGATGCCATGAGTTATGAAGTCATATACGCAAATCAGTATGATCTGACTCAGTTAATAGAGGAACTGTCTCTAGAGGAATCGCTCGACGAGATTGCTTATTGTGCCAATATGAAGCTGGTGGTTGCTCCAGGTATGCCGAATATTTCTCCAGGTCAGGAGATTCGTATTGCGGGTATACCTGTCGGTAAAACAAAAAAAGAAAATCTATTGAATCCTGCAGTTGTATGGGAATGTCAAAGTTCTAGTATAGGTCGTAAGCATCTCAACATAACAGCTTATGAGAAAACGATCTATCTTGCAAGATCAGAGGACGAGCGTCTCATGCCAGGAGATCAAACTGCAACGGAACGAATTAAGCAGTATGCGAAATCATGGGGAATTCCTGTTGGGAATATCATGGATACCCGCGAGAAGCTCTCCCGAAACATCAAGAGAAGTCGAACGATCTTTTCAATGATCATGGAAGATTTGAAGGAAACAGTCGATAAAGGCGGCAAGATGTATCGGGTAAGAATGACCAGTCGTGGTCTTGAGTTGGTTGAGATTGGTGGGAACTCAGTGATTGGGGAGTTGGGAGCGCTCGAAGAAGTGACTCAGAATCGTACTCTTGAAGGTGCGATTACAAAGGTCAAAGTAATCGGTCCTCAAGAAAGTGAAAACGCGGTAGCCAAGACGTTGGCTGTCATGGAAAAGGATACCGAGAAGTACGGTACGCTGCAAAAATTGATCATGGACAGCAAGATTGAGACGTTAGGGCAGGCCAGGAAGATTGCTGCCAAAACGTTGATTGGGATGCAAGAGACTATTTCGGTCACAGCGTTGGACATTAATACGCTTCGCGCAGGAGATCGTGTGCGCTTGGACAAATCTGAGTTAATCGTAACTAAAGTGCGGCATCAATTGGGTAATCCTGGACGGATGGAACTGGAGCTTGCCTCGGAGAGCAAAGTCAGGAGGGATTTCGGTGGTTGATCCTTACAAAGGCTTGGTAGCAACACTCGAGAATCGGTTTTCTAGCATTGCAGCCAAGTCGTTATCTGGTGTGCCTTCGGAGCTTGGAACGATTACGGGGTCTGGCGTTAAGCTGGATTCTTTCAAATATGAAATTCCGGATTACTACATTGCCGAGTGGGTAGCCGACCTGGAATTTCCTGCTTTTTCCCTGGTTGGCACAACGATTGCACCGGTGGACGAGGCAGGCAACCCTACAGGAGGCGGCGTGCCCCCGCAGCGTACGCGTTTTGATTTTGACGAGACAAAAATAAGCGAAGTGCGGCTGAATTGGTCTGCCGGGATCAAGCCTGGAGACCGCGTGCTGGCCGTTCCCGTGAACGGCGGCAAGGATGCCGTCATCGTCTGCAAGGTGGTGAGCTCAGGTGGCTAATTTATTTCCAACGGAATTGCCGGTGGAGGAGCCGGAGGAATTGATGGAGCCCGGCGTGTTTTTCGGGCGAAGCTGGCGTTTTGACTTCGAAGCTGGCGAGTTCGTTACGACGCCGACCGGGAAGGTTGCCGTCAGCGAGGGCAAGGATGCTTGGGTTGAGTGGTGCAAGAAAGCGTTGCTGACCGAGCGTTACCGTCATCTTGTTTATTCGCGGGATTACGGTCAAGAGTTCGAAGAGTTGCTTCGTTCTGGACTGCCTCGTTCCGCGATCGAAATGGAGATTCAAAGAATTGCGACCGAGACGTTGATGAGCGATCCCCGGACCTCGAGCGTTGACGATTTTGTGTATGAATGGTCGGGAGATAGCTGCCAATTCAGCTGCGTTGTCTCCAACGTCCATGACGAAACGGCGGAAATTCAAGGAATGGCGGTGAATGTGTAATGGCGACAATGCCGGAATTTTTGCAGGAACAGACGGAAGAGGCAATGCTGTCGAGAATGATGGAACGAGTACCTGCGGATCTCGATAAGTCGGAGGGTTCATATATTTGGGATTCGCTGGCTCCTACGGCTTATCAGTTGTACAGGGCTTCCGAGTGGGCGCGCGAGGTGCTGGATCGGGGCTTTGCAATGACGACCTTTGGCCCATATTTGAGAATGCGCTGCGAGGAACATGGGGTGATCCCAAGGCCAGCCGTTGCGGCGACTGGATTCGTTGTGTTGACGGGGAGTGTGGGCGCCGCTATTCCTCTCGGTTCCAGAGTGGCGACTCCTGCGGATGAGATGACGGAAACTTCGTCAATAGAGTACGAGACGACGGAAGCTGGAACCCTTAGCAGTCAGGGTAAGGCGATCGTTCCGATTCGTGCAGTCGATCCAGGCAGCCGTGGCAACGTGCCGGTCGGCGCAGTCAGCTTGCTCGTTCAGCCGATTGCGGGGGTAACGGGAATTACAAATACAGCAGCGATAACAGGGGGAACGGACGAGGAGTCCGATGAAGCTCTGCTCGCTCGCTATCTGTTGAAGGTGCGTCAGCCGGGTACAAGCGGCAATAGGGCGGACTATCAGCAATGGGCGCTGGAAACGCCGGGAGTCAGTCGGGTTCGTGTAGAACCGTTATGGGACGGCCCGGGGACAGTCAGACTCTATGTGTTGGGTGAAGATAAACGTGCTCCCAGTCAGACGATTGTTGATGCTGTACAGCATCACATTTCTCCCGCTGCCGGTCAAGGAGAAGGCAAAGCTCCGATCGGCGCTGCGGTAACGGTCGAAGCTGCAATCGAAGTATCACTTCATATAGAAGCTAAACTGACGCTGGCTAGCGGATCGACATTGGAGCAAGCTAGGGAAGATTTTGAAACGGGACTTGCCGATTATTTGGAGCAGCTTGCTTTTGTCGATCCGCTCATTCGTTATAATCGGATCTCGGCTATTTTATTGGACATTCCGCGAATCGTCGATTTTGAACATTTGTTGGTGAGCGGCGGTGTCGATAATATCGATTTATCGCTTGGCGAAGTCGCGGTAATCGGGACGGTGAGCTTAAGTGAGTAACTATGCGATGACAAGCGTCCGGGGAAAGGAGATGATGTCCTTCCTCCCGGACTATTATGCGACTTCGAGAGTTATGAGCGCCAATATGGAGGCTCAAGGACAGGAATTGGATGCGTTATGGCAGGCGCTTGATGGAACGCTTGAGCAATATTTTGTCTCGACGGCGACTTGGGGCCTAGAGCATTGGGAACGTGAGCTGGGCATTACCATTGATGCTTCCAAACCTGTCGCGCAAAGACGTAGCGTTATTTTGTCCAAGCTGCGTGGGATCGGAACGGTGACGGTCAGTCTCATCAAATCGGTAGCCGAAGCCTATGACGGTGGGACGGTCGAGGTGACGCTTCAGCCGGAGGCCTACACGTTCACGATAAAGTTCGTGGATACAAGGGGGATTCCTCCCAACCTGGACGATCTCAAAGCCGTCATTGAAGAAATCAAACCGGCGCACTTGGCTGTCGAATATGCGTTCACCTATACCCAGTGGAGCGAGCTGAGGCAGAAAACGTGGGGAGAACTCAATAACTTCACCTGGGGCGAAGTGATGACAAGGAGTTGGAGCTAAATGGCGGAAGTTACACCGAATTTAGGTTTGAAGAAGCCGCTGGAAAGCGAATTTGTCAGCATTCAAACCCTTAACGAAAATATGGATAAAGTCGATCAATCTCTGGGTCCTGTAGATGACTTGCCTACAACGGCCAAAAATGCGGCTGGAGCGATCTCGGAATTGTACGATCAATTGGCTGATAAGCCTCATGAGCAGTTGACGTTGACCCCAGGCGTCCAAATCGTCCAGGGCGGTGACGTTCCCGCTATCCTTCGCCCGACGATGCAGGGGCGGACGTTGGTTAACCTTTTGGGCAAAAGTGGGAATGGAGAAGATTCAAACAAATGGAGTACTAGCGGAACTTCCGCTTCAATTTCCACTGACACTTCCAATAAGGTCTATGGATTGTCAAGCCTGAAGATCACTGCTACGGGAGTAACGGCTGGGGCTTCAAACACTATCTCTGTAGTTTCGGGGAAGCATTACCTTGCAATTTCAGAGATAAAAAACGGCACACTTCCGAACAGCACATCAATGGCGGTCTTCTTCGGTGGCAGAGGTAATGCGATGCCCCAAACCGAGAAATTCGCAATCAGCTATATTATTCATTCGCCATCGTCAGATGGCAATATTGTTTACTGGGCTGCGCACGTTCCCGGAGAAGCGACAAGTGGACAATACTTTAATGCTGACGGCATGAGGGTGTTTGAAATCACCGCAGCCGAAAAGTCGTATATCAACAGCCTAACGACAGTCCAGGCTCAAGCGTACATCGCCATTAAATTCCCCTACGTAGACGACATGAAGCACGTCAATGCCGTCTATATCGAGAATAAGGGGAAGAATCTGCTTCCGCCGTTTTCGGAGTGGAAAAATTCGAGCAACTTGAGCGGCGTTCATGTTATCGATGACTACTCCGTATCACTTGTCAAAAGTAATGCGCCAGGCTTTGGATCATTTGATACCGGAGCTTTCGCAGTTATACCAAGGCAAACTTACTCGTACTATGCAAGGTTTAACGTAAGCAGTGCTTCTGGTGCAACATCAGGTAAAGGGGCTTGGCTGGAACTGTATGTTTATGACTCTGCAGATAACTTAATAATTAACGCAACTTCAAACATATATGGTGGCCCATTAGTAGAAACCGATGGTGTTTATGACGTCTCTATGGTATTTACAATGCCGACAAATGCCGCAAAAGCTGTTGCTATAGTCACATTTAATAATGGGTTTCTTGCTTCGGTTTTGGTTAGTGCCCCCATGCTTAACATCGGATACGAACCTCTCCCGTTCGAACCACAGAAACCATCCTATCTCTATCTACCAGACTGCAACCTACTTTCCAATGTAGACGGCAGCGTAGCAGATCGGCTGTATACTGATGGACAAGGCAAACCGAGGGTGACACGGCGGTTTAAGGAATTAGGTGTAGACGGTAGTTTTGCGTGGGCGTTTCACACGGACTACGTTGGATATAAACGTGTTTATGCGCAGGTAGCATCAACAACAGAGGTGTCCGGTGGTTTAAGCAGGCTTGTAAAGTATAACGGTAAGATAATGAGTGGAGATAGTACCGGTGGTACAGCTGATTCTTATGCCCTATTTAATAATAACGATACGGCAAACCTACGCGGGCAGCTCTACGTAACGATTCCCGATACAGACAGCGGTTGGGGAGTATCCTACACACCTACAGCAGATGAGATTAAGGCTTATTTCTATGGGTGGAAGATGTACCAGGAAGGATCTAACGGCCTGACTCCTTACACCAGCGGAAACAAATGGTGGGCAAAGCGTCGGAGTGACGGAAGCTTCACTGAGGGAACAAACGTCTTGCCAACAATAAGCGGTTGGATCGATGGGCAGGGCTATACCCCCTACCGCCTCATGTACCAACTCGCCCAAAGCGTAGATGAGTCAGTTACCTATGAAGGCTCCTTAATGCTGCATGAGGGCGTGAACCAGGTCGAGGTCGGAACGGGGATTGTGGTAAGAGAGGCTGCTACTCCTTACGCTGGGACACACATTAACGGTGGGGACGTGTCCTCACTGCTAAAGTGTCGGCTGTCTAGGTTCGTTAATGTTTACAAAAACGGTCAAGTAGATAGAGCTTGGGACATCATCAGTGACACAAGCAACGAGAAATATAGGGCGACGATTAAAGCCGGGCACTATGACTATACCGCCGTCTATTACGTCACCTACCTAGCATTCGACACTTACACACTCGGCGTCGCCCCACAGACGATCAGCGCGGAGTATGTGCCGAACATTCGGGAGTCAGTCGAATCTCTTGTACGGGAGGTCGTTGAAGCCCGGACAGAAATAACCGTCCTGCAGAACACGAAGGCGCAGAATCAACAGCCGCAATGGATCGTACCGACGCTTCTTAGTGAATGGACAAATCGTTATGGAACTGCTGGATATTATAGGGACGATTCTAACATCGTACACTTTAAGGGATTTTTGCAGAACGGGATAACTGCGCAAGGGACTGTATTATTTTATTTACCCAAGGGCTACAGACCATTGCAACTTTCTCCAATCAGCACCCTAACATACTCGACAAACTCAGATGCTGTACCATTTGCAATTAGTATTGACACAAATGGCTCCGTGACTTTAGCTTTTGCTGCAAATAGTTTTGTAGCATTGGACGGAATTTCTTTCCGAGCCGAACAATAAGGAGGTACCGCCAAAATGAAAGAAGCAATAAAAACAGACCTCAACGGCCTTTACATCGAACCGGTCATCGTACCACTCTCGCAAACAGGTGTAACAGAGATTCGAGAGATAGCACCATCCGAAACGGAAGAGACGTTAACCGGCTACATCGTCGCCGAGAAAGTCCCAGAAGGGTTGTTTATGCCCCGATGGGACTTTTCTAACTCGATGTGGATCGAGGGGATGGAGCAGGAGCAGATCGATGAGATTCGGAATGCGCCAAGGCCGTTGTCGCCCGAAGAAAGAATTGCGCAACTAGAAGCGGAGAGCGTCGAGGTAATGCTGGGACTGACGGAGATCTATGAATCGCTGGCAGAGACGAATACAGCGCCGCGGCTACAGAAGCTGATGAGTGTGTTTTCCTCCGCAAAGCGATAGGTCCCGATAGAGTCAGACTGCTACCCATCCACAATAAGGAGATGAAGAAACATGGCCCAAATCTACGCCAATCTTATCCGTAAAGGCATCAAAACGATTGATGATGTTCCGGAGTCCAAAAGGGCGGAAGTGGAAGCTATTTTAAGCAGCGATGCCGAGTAGAGCGACCCCGAACTACCGTAATGAAATTCATCTGGAGATGTGTAAGACGACTAGCCAAGCTTAGAGCGTCCAATCGCGGTATTACGCGGCTGCAAGAGTGCTGGCCAAGCTTGCAGGTTTCCGATGTCCGGATTACGTTGCTTTTGAGTCGCTCTACTAGTCTGCA
>Ga0256786_1001269_pt1 | contig 10450 bp, 2 predicted proteins | sample MC6MC0937MT_FD_186053 | JGI IMG/M metagenome (GOLD analysis project Ga0256786, IMG submission 186053) | Metatranscriptome of enriched soil aggregate microbial communities from Iowa State University, Ames, United States - MC6-MC0937-MT... | ecosystem: Environmental > Terrestrial > Soil >...
AGACTCTTTACTGTCTTTTGTACGAGGAAGTTCTGTCCAGACACGGTCTTCGTTTGCTAATTTAAGTCCAAACTGACGACGACTTGCTCGAATCGTTTCATAGGAAGTACGAGCCTGTACAATAATCGTAGGATTTAGTCGAGCCCAGAATAAGTCCATATACCCAATGACTAACTCTCCATTGCGTAGGTAGTATTCATGACCTGTTTCTGTATCATATAATCCTAGACTTACTAATGGTTCTACTAGATTGTCTTGACCATAAGCAGTTAGTTCATAATACACACGGTTCTTATCTTGCCATTCTGCACCACTTTGAAGAGCTGGTAACATCGTATGTAGTAATCCAAATGTCTTAACCCCATCTGCTTTTGATACATCCAAGTTATAGTGAGCACTCGTTCCATATTCTCGTTCATATCGCTGAGTAACATTTTGCCATCTGTATACGAAAGAACGAATACTTAATAGGAATGGAATCTGCGGCTGGATACGGCGGATATCTTCTTCTACGAATCCTTGTACTTCGATATCAACTGTCTCTCCCTTTGGATTCACTGCATATGCATATAACATTCTACCTCCATCATTCTCAGGAGTGATATGAATATTTCCTAAGTTTAATAGAACTAAGTTATCGACAAAGACTTTCCCGTGACCATTACCATCAATGAATCCAACACGGATATGAACATCACTTGCTTTAGTTAATTGGAAGTTCAGGTCTAGTCGAATCCAGTTTCGGCTTTGGTTTAAAGCAATGGAATTCGCAATCTTTGTTCCGTCTGGGTAATACAATCCAAACTTCGCACCATCTGTTGTTAAGCCAACTACGTCTTCTGTCTTTAACCAGAGTTGTAGTTTGTAACTATCTGCTGGTAAGAAGATTTTATGACTCTCCCAGAATGCTTGTGAGCCTGTCTCAGACTTGTTAACTTCCATAGATACACTACGTACCCCTCGTGTTGTTACGTTGCTTAGATGCTTAAAGGTAACGCCTGAACCAGCAAAGACTTTTGTACCCCAGCTCGGAATTGCCTCAGCTGTTGTAGCCGTCCAAGATTCAATTGGTTTTCCTGTGCTATCTAGTGTTACACTCTCAAAGTCTGCATTTTGAATCTGCACTTCATGGTCACTTTGAATCGTTGGTGTATATGTACCTTTCGCATTCTGGAACCAAGGTTTTAAGAATGGGAGTAACATTTCTCTAGATGTTTTCCCTAGCATTTTCTTTGCAACAATTTGCGTTGTATCAATATCGTTACGGTCATCTACATACACTTGGTTTCCGTTTACGTCTTGATACTCTTGCTCAAACAAGTTATCTCTATGAAATACGTAATCGTTACGCCACGGGCTAAAGAACCATTGGTTTTCTGCAATTGTTAAAAGAGAGTTCATGACCATCTTCATACTAAACTCATCATTATGATGAACACTTCTCATGATTCCGCAGTTTGAAATTAAGAGAGTTCCTTTACCATAGATAGTACGTTCCATAAAGCAAGGGTTATTATTTCCGTACTTTACATGCACATTCCAGTTCTGAATGCTTTCACCTGTTCCAAAAACAATCTTGTTATTTACTTTCTCATATCCAAGCTCTGATATGTTTTCAGGAAGGATGTAGAGTCGTTGTACGAATCCATCTTTTGTAGCAATACGCTTACTACCTGTTTCCTGTTCTGTCTTAGAAAAGCTAACATTCGTTAAGAATGTGTTTACGCCATTGACTGTAAAGTTAAGTGCATTCGCATTCTCTCCGCCGTTATCAATCCAGACTGTTCCGCCTTGTCGTAAGTAATCCTCCAAGTAATCACGGTATGCAGTTAGATTGTTTTCACCATAACCAGTTAAGATAAGAACATCATAATCATAGTATTGGTGAGAAGGCATATCTAAGTCTGCCGCCCAGTATCGTACATCAGATGGTAGCCAACTAGGGTCTTTCGGATGCGGGTTCTCCATTGTAAAATAAGAAGGTTTTAATCCAGATAACGAAAGACGCTTTCCGATTCCACTTAAGTTCTCAATGTTGTAGATAGTTTTATTTAAGTACACAATCCCTATCTTGAGCGTTCCCTTATTAATCTCACTTAGTTTCGTCTTTAACTTTGATTCCATACGATAACGGAATAACTGAGGAGGTCTAGTTACGGTATTCGCAATCATAACATTTGAAGTTGCATATACCTCATACCCATTCTCTTTTTTCACGACAGCATATTCTTTCTTAGACATATCTTCTGTCCACTCACCAGCGGCTGCTTTGTCCAATGTAGGTTTTAACTCCTCGTATGTTTTACGTTCGAAGTAGGGGTAAGCATTTAACACTTCTTCTTTTGTAATAACCTTTGTATCTCTTGTTGCTTGATAAATGACTTTGTAGCTATGCTCATTATCTCCACGGAAGTTTGTGTATAGAATGACACGGTATAGATATGGATTACTTGTTTGAATCAATTGAACTTTGTATCTATTTTCTGGATTCATTGTCAGTGCATTTGCTTCTTCAATACGAATCATATCTCCTACATATAATAAGTCACTTATCTGATGTGGTTGAATCTGTTCGTAACGAAGTGCTTGCCCTGTTGTTTTCGTACTTCTACCACCTTCGTACGGAAGAACATAACTTGTGCGAGCATCAAACAATTCCTTACATTCCATACGGAAGTATAATGGTTTGGCCTCATCCTGCTTGTTTCGAGAGATAGTAAACTCATCTGTTACAAACAAGTTATCAGAAGGGAAGAGACCTTCCCCTGATTCTGATTCAAGCTTCATTGTTTTATTTGGGAATACCATCATTTCTTTTTCTACATACATAGGAAGTCCATTTTCTTGAATGTAAGAACTACGGTCTTCTAATAAAACGTTCTCTTCTGGTGAGACAGGCTTTGTAGATACGTACGCTAGATTAGCACTATTCACCGGAACTTTCTTACCAACACGGACGCTATATCCATTGTTTCGTTCTTGTCTTTGTATATAGTCTTTATGTGGTTTCATGTTTCACCCTCCTATTTTAATTGATTGTATATACCAGCTAGTTTCTTATCTAAAGAACCGCCCTCTAATAACTCAATATCTTCTACTGATACTTTACCGTCTCCATTTAAGTCCAGTGCCGCAAACAGAGTAGGATTCATATCCTCTTCCATGTTCTCATGAAGAACTAACTTCTCGAAGATAGATGCTTTCTGTTCTAAGAATAATTTCGTATCTTCTTTTACCGCAAGTGGATGAGCAACTTTCGTCGGTTTTAACAAGAATGGATACTGGATTCCTATCTTAGAATCTTTATCAACAATCCATAGATTCTCTTCTACATTCCGTAACTGTTTATTATTTGGAATGAACGGAGCAATGTAACGATATAGGTACATACCAGAACGTCTTTGTGATAAAGCAGACTCTACAGTAGACACCCTATGAATAAATCCTTTATCTACTTTAATGTCTAGGTCTGCTCCGCCTACAAAGTTTCCGTCTGCATCTAATGGTTCTACAATAACTGAACAAGATGTTTTCCCGTCAGCTAATAAGTGCTCGGGTGTAACCGTTACTTTAAATGTAGTTGTGACCTGTTCATTTTGCGTAATGTACAAGAAGCCTTCATGGTTTTGATTCATAATAGGATTCATCTCAATCATTGTCGCTAGCTTTTGACGAGGCCCGAAACGATTTCCTTCTTGATATACTTTCTTTTGTTGTCCATCATGTTTCGCAAAGTCTACTCGGTATCCATCTACTGCTTGGATATTGTAATCGACTGTGTACGAATCATTTAATTGATAACGAATATATAATGGTTCGTAGACCAAAGCCTTCTTCTCTTCTTCACTTAAGTAGAATCGAATGCGTTTATCTGTAATCTCATATGGTGCGCCCACGATTTCTCCTGCTTCTGTACGAATCATTAAGTCAAAAAAGTCTACGTTTAAATCATCATACGATAAATCAAAGCTATCAGATACACCATCATAGATAAATAGTTCTTCATTGTACGTACGGTACTTACCAGTTTCTAAGTCAAAGAAACTTACCTTCCTCATGTTCGTTCCATCTTTCTTCTCTACTAGAATAGGAGAAGTATCGAGTGGAGCAACCGGAAGTTCAAACCAGCTAACACCTTTCCCGCCAATCGCTTTTTGGAAAGTAGCCTTTAGAAGAATGTTTGCTTCATTTGGAATCGGGTCTATCCCTTTTACCACCATTGGATGACTCCATATGATAATGTCATCAATGACTAAGTACCCGACGTTATTCTCTGAGGTAAACACAAGTTTATCTACTTGCTTACGAGCGCTTAAGGATACGGTCTTACGTTGATAGTCTTCATTTACAGATAATGAGATTTCATTATTAGACCAAGTTACAGATAAAACCACTGCGTTATTCCACGGAATAGCCTTTTCTAATATCTGCCCTTTCACATTCCAAGTAAATTTACCTGCGCCGTATGATAGTTTCATTTCCCCAGTATTCGTTGTAAAGAGTACGGCGTTATCAATTGCTGTTTTTGGGAATAATGACAAGTAGAGTGTACCTTCTTTTTCAGAGAAGTTATCCTTTGCTGGATACGTTAGTATACTTTCTTCTCTGATTTGTGGTGCTGCTACATTATCATTCGGTATGTATGGCGTTGAGAACTTTCCGTTCTCGATTTGCGGTTCCTGAATTAATAGTGTAGTACTTGTCTCAAATACAATCCCTAGTGAAGGAGCTTTTGATAATGGAATTGTCACAGAATATGTTTTTAATTCTACTGAGTCTATTGGGATTATCTGTGTTCCTGCTGTTAACTTGCCTTGTCCTTTTGATTGCCATGATACGGTCACGTCGCCGTCAAGTGCAGAAGGAGAAGTATGAGCCAATCTCGCTGGAGTCTTTCCATCCGACTTCAATACGAACTGCTGTGTTTCATCATCTTCTTCCGTTTGCTTTACGACGATGCCGTGAGTATTACCATTATGCGACCAAGAAATAGCTTGTGGTTCTTGAATGTCTGCTGATGCACAAGTCTCTCCGGTACTTGCTAGCAACTGTGCTTGTCCATTTGGTATACTACCGAACTCAATTTTAGCTAAGACCTTGTTGTTTACTTTAAACGTAAAGAAAGTCTTTTTAATTTCACATGTAATAGTAAAGGGAGCAGTCAGTCCTTCCAGTGATGCATTTGTATATATCTTAGTTGTTCCTCTCAAGAATGATTCAATAATGAACTCATACTTTCCGTTTCTAGAAACAATATAAGACATTAAGTAATAGTTGTCGTTTAAGTATCTCGGCACTAATCCCACCTTCTGGATGCATGTATCATACGTTGCAGTAATGATTACATCCTGCCAGTTCATGTCCGATAGTGGATACATACCATCTGAATTAAAATAAAGACCTGTGTCTTTTAAAGTTGTATTAGCTAACACGTTCATCATCCTTTCTATAAAAATTCACTATCTTAGAAATAACCTTTTCTGGAAACAAAAGCAACACAAGAAAAGCACCTTTCGGTGCTTTCTTACTTCTTGAACTTAAATGTAGTTGCTGTCTTCATTTCCTTGTTATTGAACGTAGAGTTCAGTACATGGTTCGTACGCTTCGGCGTTAAGACAATACCCATGTCCTTCGGCGTCTTCTCATACGAGATATTCTTCGCAATCGGAATCTCTTTCTCTGTAAGAGGAGTAACTAACGCTTCACTGTACAGATAATACTCATCTTCTTTTAAGTAGTAGTATCCTGTATTAATCAGTGGATGCCAGTTTACTTTCGGATTTCGTTTCTTCATTGTACCTAGTAGGAATGGTTCGTTATTATCATAGATAACAGATGTCTCTACCCATAGGTCATTATCTTCTACGATATATCCATAATCCTCTACATCCCTTTGACCGTATCCTTCAAATGAAGAGATAGCCGGCATTGGAATAATGAAGTCTTGTTCTGGTGTACATACACCGTCAATGACTTTCATTTCAGGAGAGCGCCATAAGATATCAGTTCCTGTTTCTTCCTCATAAGGAGAGTCTAGATGTACTGTTACTTTATCTACTTCATTGTAAGTATAAGTAACTGTGTACTTCTCGCCCTTAGCAGGTTCACGAGATTCTTGCTTTGCTGGTGACCAATCAATGTAATCTCCATTTAATTTGTAATCACCAGTTTGTAAGTCGTTATCCCATGGATGGAAGTTTGTACCGTTCGCATTCTTTGCGTTAATGATTTTGATGACGCCGGCATGACCGAGTGCATCCTTATCATTGAGTACTTCTCCTCTTGTGATTTCAATTGTAATTGGCTGAGATTCTCTGTAAGTAGCTACAATCGGTTTATGCTTTCCATTCCAGTCAATCGGAACTAAGCTTTCATCTAGCACAGAACCATCTTCCTTATGGATACTGTTTTCTACAATTACGATTTCATAAGGGAATGCGCCATCAAACTCTACACCTACTGGAATGAATGGTAATAGAATATTAGGAGGAATAACGATATTAACTCCTGCTTTCATTTCTAATCCATCATTCTTTGCTTTTAAGTCGCTAACACTTACTTCAAACTTCTTCGCAATCTTTTCCCAAGTATCACCTACTCCAATTGTATACTCACGTTCTAAGCTAGAAGAACTTGCACGTTGATACTGTGTTCGAATATAGGCTCCACGAATATCTTCTGGATTGATAATGCCATCGTAAATCTTTTCCTCTGATACCCAAGGAACGTATTCAAACTCTGGAGAAGTCGGAACCTCTGCTTTGATACCTTCACTCGATAAGTCTGTTTCACCTTTTAACCTAGCATTGTGAGAAGACTTTTCTGTGTAGTCTGTTCCATTACCGAAAGTCGTTTGTACTTTCTTATTCCATGTATGGTTTGGAATCGCAATTTCTTGACCCGGCATTAAGTTCTTATCCTTATCCACAATCGGCTTTGGATTTAACTGTGTTAACTCAGCTAGTGATACATTGTATAAACTAGCGATATCAGGCATAGAATCTCCTGCGACAACAACATGTCGTTCATCAGGCCAACCATCTAATAGATAATAACGATACAATTTCTTTGCATCTAAGCTAGGAGTGAAAGTAGATTCCATCTCATGAGAGAATGGACGCAGGTATTGTACGCTACCACCAGAATATTGATAATGTTTCAGCACGCCTGTTTTCTCTGCTTTCTCAAGATGACGAACAATCGTTTTTGCAAAGATTCTATCATTCTTGTTTGTTGTTACATTCGATTTCGCACCCTTATCCTTTTCAGATTCGTAGTATAGTATTTCATCTGTTGGACGATTTGTTTTGTCCGTTAGAATATAACGTACGATTACATTCTTGATAGACTCTGTATTATAAGGATTTTCTCCTGTTAAAACAGGTTCTTGGAAGACAGTGTCTTTCACTGTTTGAATTGGTTTAATCCCTACATTATTAGAATCAACAGCGGAGATGTCCTTGTTCTCGATACTCTTTACTTCCTTGTACTCCATAAGAGAATATAGGTCGAGCACGTCCACAACCGGCGTTCCTTTAAGTCTTGTACGTTCCATTTCAATCGTTACGTAATAAGGCTGAGGCTTAAACTTAAGTTGCTTATTGTCCTCATTCATTGGTTGTTTCACTAATTGAAGTAAGTTCACTGGGTCTTTCTTGTTCGTAGACGTTTTAGAGAAGACGTAGTTTACTCCTACTTCTGAACCATCCTTAGGTAAGAAGCTAATATCATCCCAGTTATTCCACTGGAGTGTCTTCCAGAATGGTTGTTTCTTACTTGGGTCAATCGGCCCGATTAATACACTATGCTTTAACGTTCCTTCTTTTAAACGAAGACGTTTTGTATTCTGACGATAGGGAGCAGTAATGGCTCCGTAGAACTCACCTCTATCAGAAGAACTAGAACGAATGTTCATGATAGTATTCTCAGGATTTTTACTCTTCCAAGTAATCTTACGAGTTTTCGCAAACTTCTTACCAGCAGCTGTCGCAATCGAACCTACGTTAATCGTAGCTAGGAATGTTCCATCTTCTGCACGTAGTCCTGAGTCACCAGCTAACAATTCAATTTTCTCTACGGTCGGGGCAGATAATTCCTCAGATGATAATAACGTAATGCGTCCCTGTATGTACCTAACTCCTGTATGTACGACCTTTCCTGCACCCTTTACAATCCACTTACCATTCTTTAATGTATGTACAATATCAATTGTTTCGTATTCACTCCAAGTCACTTTATCTTTAGAAGCTCTGAGTTCAATCCCTACTTCTGATGCATGTATGTAGAAAGAGTCTAATGTGAAAGGAGTAGTTCCGCTAACAATCGAACCTTCAATTGTGTATAAGGCATAAGGTACATCACCTAAGCTAACTGTTTTGAGTCCCGTAGTTGTTACAGAATATGTAGATTCCGTTACTTCCTTAACGAGTGTGCCATCTTCTTTTTTAAGAACTAATTTGATATCCTGTGCGCCTTTGTTTTGAAGTAAGAATTTCAGAGCAAAGTTTCTACCTGTTGCTTTGAACTTAAATGTAGAAGACATATTAGAAGTAACAGCTTGTTTGCTTCCATTAATTGTCCATGCGCCAGTTAATTCTGTTTCATATGTATCAGGTCTGTATGTACTAAAAGGAAGTAGGCATTGTAATGTCCCTTCTACAACTCCCGTGAATGGTTCTTCGGCATCGAAGATTTCTGTACGGTATGTACCATAGAATGATGGTAACTTCCCATATAGTGTTGAACCATAAAAATGTTTTTTATACTGTCCCATGTTCTCACCTCTTTAGAAAAAGGGGAGTTGCCTCCCCATTATTTGTACTTAATTGATAGTTTCATATTCTCATCAAAACGTAAGTACGTATACTTATCTGGACTGTCTGCATAACGGAAATCAGAATGGAGAGCGAACCCGCCGATTTCACCACGCTGCAACATGTGAGCATATTCTATCGGTAGCTTAATCCATTTCCCTTCTCCACGAGCAAAGTTTTCCCATACTGTTCGAGGATTACCTAACCATGGTTCTTGTCCCCATGGAACGCCATCGTAATTATGCGTCCAGAAATGTAGCCAACGACCATCATTTGGATAACCATTTGATGTACTCTTACGTTTCATATAAATCTGAATCTCTAATATTTCCTTACCAGCTAATAGATTCTTCCAGTAATTACGGTCTGTAAAGATTAGACTCTTATGATTGCCGTAAGTTGTTCCCTTTTGAACCCAGCGACCATCTGTATTGTAACCAGTTCGAAGCTCAATCCACATGCCTTGGATACACTCAAAGCGGGCATTATCCCAAGACTCTACACGCCAGTCTGCTTTGTTCCATGATGCCCCGCCATTAATCGTATAAGCAGTACGCCAGCATTCACACCATAATGGAATCTCTGGAGACCATACAGGAGGACGAGTCTTTGTTTGTGCCCACATACCAACCCAAGAAGATACACCAGCTCGGTTATAAGCTTGGACACGAATTTCTGTCCATGAACCTTCTGCGAGACCGCCTTTCCACCATTTATCATCGGTAGTTGGGCCACCTGAATAATTATCAGTAGGGAAACTTACGTTGTGACCTTCTGACCTAGCACCTCTATCCCATTGGAACTGGAGTGCGCCTGTATCACTATAAATAAGGCGTAGATTCTTTGGAGGGTCTGGTGGACGTAATGGGTCAAAAAGAATCCCATTCGAGTATAACCATTCGGAAGTTAATCCGCTAGTATCAACTGCACGAATACTGTAAAAGTATCTACCTTCTGCATTCCACGGGACAGTATGTGTATACGATAAAGCAGAAGGAATATTTTCTAGCCACATCCACGTTCCGTTATTTGGTGTGTTCGCCCACAAAGGATTCTTCTCTACCCATAGCTCATAGTGAGATAATCCCATTGGTACTTTGAAGTTCGGGCCATGCATAACCTCTTTATCTTCTCGGTTTGATACATTCCCTCTTCCGTCTACAGCCATAACAGAGAAGTACTCTCTAGCTTTCGCTAAGTTACCACCACGTAATAATCCGCTATAATCTAATGTGAATCTGATATGTGCTTTAATACGTTGCATGTCCTGTAGCCTCAAGTAGAACTGCTGACGATAAGGCTGCGTAGATGGGCCGTACTCTAATGTACAGATAAAGTAACGAACGTCTTCACTTCTGTATGGGTCTACAATGTAAACATCCCCATAAGAAGAAGTAAGCGGGTCTACTTTCCAAGATAAATCTACCGTATTGTCTTCTTTTCCATCTGTCTTAGCAGTTAGACTTTGAATCTGATACATATTAGAAGCACTGATAATTAACTGCACTTCTTTAGCTGGCTGAGGCGGAATACGAGTTAGCTCATCAAAGATATCGTAGATTTTATGCATGTCCTCTGCACCTAATCCATCTTCAATTAACTCCATAATACGAGAAGCCATTGTATATTCTTTCTCT
>Ga0256786_1001279_pt1 | contig 10388 bp, 4 predicted proteins | sample MC6MC0937MT_FD_186053 | JGI IMG/M metagenome (GOLD analysis project Ga0256786, IMG submission 186053) | Metatranscriptome of enriched soil aggregate microbial communities from Iowa State University, Ames, United States - MC6-MC0937-MT... | ecosystem: Environmental > Terrestrial > Soil >...
AAAAAAAAAAAAAAGAAAAAAAGCAGAACAAAAAAAAACCGAAACAAGCATTTTTTCACCAAATGACCAAAAGCACATTCTTCCCGTTGTTTTCCAATTCTTATCGATATATACCATTCAAAATACTGGATTAAACCCTTTAATAGTATTTATACTATCTATCACATTTATCCACACGCTTTTTTCCCGCGCCTGTTTTTGTTTTGTTCAGATTTTTGATAATGCTATAAGATCAATGGTTCTTGATATACCGCTTTGTTCATGCGAATAAATCCTGGATTTTATCATTATTGTGATATTACAACGACATCTTATCAGTATTTTTGAAACTCCCACTTTCTCCTAAAAAAAAAAACACGACAAAACGCAAAAAACGCCCTTTCTGTTTTCCCCTTTCAAACGACCTCGTAAACTGTTAGAAATTGATGAATAATGGGGACATATTACCTACGAACCAGAATACCAATACCAATACTACAACCCCGTCATTATATAGTATCAGAAAAGAAGCCACAGAAATCCAACCCCTCCCGCCCGGCAGCAGTGTCCCAATCACGAGAGCAACCACATCAAGAACAAAACCAACAAGTATTCCCACACTGCTCGATTCTAATCAGCTCACTCGTTCATATTCTCAAGAAAAATCAAATTGTGGGTCAAATTTTGGGGGGGTTGGTATAGGACATGGTGGTAGTGGTAATACATCATCAATGGGTAATATTGGAGTGAATGATAGTATTAATATCCCAAATAATGGTTCAATTATGCCGTCAATTTGTGAAGAAAATACGCTGGATATTGTGGATAAGATTGATAATTTTGGAGCAAATTTATTGAATAATAACGCACACAATAACGCACACAATAACGCACACAATAACGCATACAATAATTATAATTTTTTAAATAATATTCAATTTTCGTGTGCGTTTTTAACCCCACCTTCTTCACCACATCTATCATTATTCCCTCTTTTACTATCCCCACAACCCAAATCACTCACTCCTTTACAACATAGTACCACTACTACTAATAATAATACTGGTAATCAACCCAATGTTTTAACTACTTTACCTTTGGTTGGTTCAGAATTTAATTTTGAAAATTTCGACAATAACAATTTTCAAGAAAAAAATAACATTAATAATAATAATAATAACAATAATTCTGAAAAACAGCTATCAAAACAGGATCAATTTTTGCTTAGTTTGAGTAACTCTCAGTATAATCAAGAATATTGGTCAAATAACCAATCCATTGATGCAGATTATGATATAAATACAATTCCAGAGAAAAAAAAAAGGTACAAAAATACAAAAATTGGAAAATATTCCTTCACAAAAAATATCTTAAATATAGATAATTTGTCATTTATTCCGGATCCAAATTTACAAAAACGAAAATATTTATTAGATATTAATCGTAATGATGAAATTGATGAAGGAAATGGGTTAAACCGTGATACAAAACGTGTTAAATCAAATGATTATTATATCAATGATGATAACTGTATTAATTTTGGTCAAACTTTAAGTAATAAAATCATTGGCCAAAAAAATAATAATAGTGATGAGAAATATAATAATGATAAAAATGATGAAAAAAATGATGAAAAAAATTGCGGACAAATTGATCAATACTCATCTTCATTTCAAACATTACCACCAATACCATTTATGAATAGTTTTAATTATCATTTATATACCGGTCATCATAATAAAACGAGCTTAGATAACAATAATGGTTATTTTGATAACAATTTCCAACATTTTGATAACACAAATTCAAATTTTCAACAAAATAATAATAATAATAATAATAACAACAACAACAATAATTTTCGACAATTTGACGAAGCTCAATTGAATAACTTTATGCTACAATTTCAATTTCAATTATCCCAACAACATTATCAACAACAGAGACTGTTATTTAATAATAAAGATAACGGTATGATGAGTATAGCATCAAATCCCACCGATATTGACAACTCTATCCCCCCATTTCTTACAACAGGGGGTTTATATCAGCAAACCCTTATAGACAACAATAATAATGACGAATCTGGCAGTGACAGTGATGAATTTAACGATGCAGATGATGAACTTGATGGGGGTATAGGGACAAGAAGCAAGAAAAACAAAAGTACAAAATTGGATTTTTCGAGACGGTATGGTGGAATGGGACATAGATATCCTCAAGGTGGTGGACTACATGCAAAGATTGCGGAGAAAAGTCATGGACAAGGCTATAATGCACTTACTCCGATTGGAAAAATCGATAACACTAATTTTAATTTTTTTGGACAAAAAAATATTAATAAAAATAACAATTTGGCACAAAATGACAAAAATGATAACCAATTTACTCCAAATAATAGCAACCAAAATTCCCTCAAACCTGCCCCAAATTCCAAATTACGTTTAACTCACCAAACCTCTTCTGATTATTACGAAAATGATAACAATAATGATAACACTTTAAACCACTTTGACAGTGGTTTAAACAATTCGTTTGTTCACAATACTAGCCTGGTTTTGCCCGTAACTAGTTCACGTAGTCTACCCCAAACTCGTGCTAGAAGTGGTAAACTTAATGATAATGATGAAAAATATGATGACTATGAATACGATATTGATAACATCGACGAACAAAATAATAGCGAACAAAATACTAACGAACAAAATATCCCAAAAAAGAAAAAAACTATTATCTATCAAACTATAGATAGTTCGCCTCAAAATGATGACAATGATACTAGTTATGATGGCGATTCGGCTCCACACGGTATTACGCTGGATGATATCGATTTAAGCAAATATCAAGTAATTCGTTTTTCTAATGGTGAAATATCCCATTTAAAACAAGGCAAAAATATATTCTCAATTAATGGTGTATTGAACATCGAAAGTAGACGTTATGTTTGTCACGTTTGTCAAAAGGTCTTTTCTAAACAAACCGGTTTGAAAATTCATCGTCGAATTCACTCAAATGTCAAACCTTATAAATGTAGTTTCTGCCCAGCGACATTTACTCAACATAATAATAAAGCCAGACATGAACGTACTCATGCTAAAGATATTGTACAACAAGAAGGGGCTAAGGAGGTTAAGGAGGTTAAGAAGGGAAAGAAGGGGAAAAAATAATGTGGGTGCTTTATTTGATTGTTTTTTTATTTTATTTAATTTTGCAAAATATTTCCAAAGAAAAATTAAAAAATAATTCCATCATATTGATTGAATGTTAAGTTGTGATGATGGACAACAATGCGTTTTTTAAAAGCTTGGTTGATCAGTTTATTACAATTAAAAATAAATAAATAATGATAATATAGACAAAAAAGTCGATCTTTTTGTCAAAGGAGGTCTATATACATAGATGATAACGAGTCATCAAAATTTACAAGAGGTAATTGGGTTTTTTTGGGGGATACGGAGTTGGGGATCTTAAATATATGGAGAATGGGGGGAAAAAAAATTGGTAAAATTAAGAAAAGTGCAAAAATACACCCCCTTACGGTGAAGTTGGTAAATGCTTTCTATCTTCAAACCCTTGTAAAGACACTTCAATATATTCAACCTGACGTTCTAAATCGGTAATTTTATGATTTAAACGAGATAAACGATCACGAACGTCTTGATCAAATTTATTTAAAAAAGTGGCCATTTGCATGATATTATATTGCATATTTTGGATAAATTCGCGGTTATCCCAATCAGTTTGATAAGTTGGCAGGTGAGAGGACATTGTTGAATGGAGGTGGGAGTCTTTTTGAGGTTTTGTTAATTGGGCTATGAGTTTTTGTTTAGATTTGTGTGTTGGTGTTGTTAAAAACGGGTCGAAAAATGCGGATAATAAATGATGAGTCGTAATTGGGTGTTCATTTTTAAAAAAAAGGCGTTGCATTAATGAGGAATCAAAAGATGAGGATGGAATTAACTCACAGTGTCGGGTATTACTCGATAATATAAATACCAAATATGACAAATATGGCGTTTGGGGTTATAAAATAGGTCAATAGTTATATTTAACAATGTTAGTAAACTCATATGAACAGATATGCCGGGAAAAAGGAGCGAAAAATTAAAAGATAAACCAGATATAGGAGGGAAATCGGGGTCTAATTCGGTATATGAGGGTGTAAAACCCGTGTAGTGGCTGGAAAATCAACACTTTTGGTGGGTTTACATATTGTAGACCCGATATGACCCGATTCGGATGAATTGAAAAGCAAAAATGAATTTGAACAAATCAAAAAAAGAGAGCAAAAAACGAATAAATGCCCGCAAAAAGAGTAACTTGATTTGATAACAGACCAATACGTTACATAGTATGATATAAACGCTGCCATATGGTGTTCACACAGAACCAACATTATCAAGAAGAAATATTCAAATATTGTTCGATTTTGCCAAAATTCACAACAAATTTTTTTACTACAAATCCCATCTTTCTGAATAAAAATTATATTCGTTAGGTTGCATTAAAGGGGGATATTCAAGCGAACGTTGTCCCATATTATGACATCTCTCCCTTTGTATCCAAATCACCCTCTTGGTATAACTTTGTCCCCACTACATCGACCAAGAAGGCTCAAAATTCATCAATTTGAACCAAATCACATCCACTTTTTTAATTTCAATCTCATAACCCGACCATCTCATCACCTAACCTATGAAAATGATTAATTAGCATTATGGGTATTTGTTCTAGGTATGTTATCACCCATTACTCCAACTACACCATTTTTTTCCATTTTTAAAAATTAATAATTTTTACTGAAAAAAAAATACTTCGCCTCAGATCCATATTATCATGTTCAATATGTTCTCATCAGTTGGTCAATTGTTTAAAACGCTTTAAAACGCCATCAGACTTGCATCACAAATTCACCATTGTGTTCAAATTCAAAATATTCGTTTTAAACCCGACCGCCACTTTGCACTAATTTTGCCCACAATGTTGTGTTCAATTCATACTATAATAGTAAACAGTATGATATTGCGTTATACGAGTTCTACTACTGAGTAAACCCCCCTACTGTTCATATTACCCCCCCAAATTTCATTACATAACTCTTTTTAATTTCTCATCGCCATTTACTCAACTCGAATCCCCACTCACATAACCTCCCCCGTCCAACTTATCATGATACGCTTGTTTAAAATGATCATTACTATCTGTGTTATAGTAACGCCGCTCCTACTGCTGCACCGACTGCATCAAAAGATGACGCTGCGACATCTAACAATGTCGATCAACTCCTCGAAAATGTATGTTTATGTTTTATTTATACCGTTTTTTATGCTTTTTTGTATACCATCGACCTATTTCGGATGCTTTTGGGCTCCAATGTGGTGATTATTACGCAATTTTGAGTCCTTTTTGTTGCCTTTTTTGTTGCCTTTTTTTAGTGATTGGGGCTTGTATTCTATTGTCGAGTTTACATCGTGGTGATCCACATTACCTTTCGTTATATATTATCTCTTTTGAACCTACTTACTAACTTTCCCCTTTTTATCCCCCTAAATCCTCCCAAAAAATGACTAAAAAAATCATTAAAAAATCACCACTCCCACCCAAACCCCCTACATAGAAAAAAAAATCCGAAGATCGTGTCTATAAACTCTTACTCTTAGGTGCTGGTGAATCTGGCAAGTCCACATTATTCAAACAAGCCGTAACGTTATATGGTAAGGGCATCTCCCAGGACGATTTGAGAGCTTTAATAACCCCAATCCATAACAATATATTCTTTTGTATGATTGCATTGTGCAATAATGTTGAAAAATATGGCGAAATTGACCCTTCAAATCAAGACGCATGTCTCTTTTTTAAATCCTCCTCCCCAACCGATGATTCACTCTTGACTACCGAACAATTCGGTTTTGTTAAACAATTATGGGCCGATCCTGCTATTAGATTGTGTTGGGATCATCGTTCAGAGTTCCAGATCTATGACAGTGCTATTTATTTTTTTGACAAAGTTTCAGAAATTGCCTCATCAAACTATATGCCTACACAACAGGATCACTTGCGTATCCGTGTACGTACAACTGGTATTGTTGAAACTCAGTTTGAAATTGAAGGTTCTCAATTTAAACTATGCGATGTTGGGGGGCAACGTAATGAACGTAAAAAATGTATGTTTTTGATTTTTTGATTTTTTTATTATTTTATTATTTTATTATTTTATTTTAATCATTATTTAATTATTCCCCATCATTCATCCAAATACTATCCCCAATACCCTCACCCCATCATCTCCTTTCTCTCTCTCCCCTCATTTATCATCTATCATCTCGTTCATTTAGGGATCCATTGCTTTGATAACGTCACTGCGATTATCTTCGTCGCTGCAATCTCCGAATACGACCAAGTCCTATTCGAAGACTCACAAACAAACCGTTTAGACGAAGCTCTTATCCTTTTCGATGAAATTGCACATTCTCGTTATTTCGAAAAACAATCTTTGATTTTATTCTTAAACAAAGCCGATTTGTTTGCTGACAAGATCCAACGTGTCCCGCTCCAAAATTTTTTCCCAGATTATACTGGTCCGCAACAAGATGTTAATGCTGCCCAAGCTTGGATTACTCAACAGTTTAAATCACATGTTACCAATAAGGATAAACAAGTCTTTTCGTTTGTCACCACAGCAACATCTTCTGATAATGTTAATAGTGTTTTTAAAGCCGTACAAGCTACTGTTATTCAACATGCTTTGAAGGATATTGGACTTAAGTAAATAGTATTGTTACACTTTTGGAAAATCCCCCCCCCCAACAAATCAATTTTATTTCGAGATTGGTTTTCATTCTATAATTTGTACTATAATAATTACCTCTTTTCTTTTCACTATTTTACCTCGTTCTTTATGGTGCACATGGATGAGATGAAAAAATCCAACAAATCCCAACAAATCCAACAAATCCCACCCTCTTCTTTTCACTCTCTTCACATCACCATTTACAAACGACTTTTCCCCCCCACACCTCCACTCGGCATTCTTTTATTTTTTTGTCAAATTGGCTATCTCTCTCCTTTTTTTCAACACACACACACACACACAAAAACACGAAAAAACACGCAAAAAACTCATTTTTTCGATTATTTTTGGTATAATTTAATAATTTCCATCAATATTCATCAATAACATAGTAACACCATTTTTTATATTCATAACAATGTAGTTGAAACAAAAACAAAAAAAAAAGATTTTCTTATTTCTCACTTTTTTTTTCATTATTTTTTCAACTTTGTTTTTATTTTTTCAACCTTTTTTTTCGTTGTTTTTTATTCCTTTTATATTAATGACATGTAATGGAACATCAATAACTCCAAGAATCATCTTCAATGTGTATTTATCCCCCTTTTTTTGTCACATCATGAGGATTTCTATCAAAAAAATTTTAAAAAACAAACAAAAAAACAAACAAACAAACAAAACAAAAAACCAGTAAAAAATAATTAATTGCAAGCTGATTTGATATTGCCAATTTATTATTCTTTTTTCCCCCTTTGTAAATATTATTTCATTACAAAAATATAACAATTATATCATATATATATTATATTTTTATCCTTCTCCCTTTATTGAGCAGATTATAATAAATCATACCCTCAATAAACTCATGTATATATAATTTTATTGATTTATACTGGACCAAAACAATATTTTATTCGATTTTAAACGATTTATTTTGCATATCCCAAATTCCTTTGTTTCAATACTTTCTAAGAGGGTGGCCTATATCTGTATTCCCAAGTGAAAAGATGAGTGCTTGACGCATCTACCTATTACTGACCGTGGAGCGGGGGAGAGCACAAATAGGGTTTTGAAAATGACATCAAAAAGATGAGAAAAAAGTGGAAACAACAAAAAAACGAAAAAAAACAAAACAAACCGCCAAATTCAATAAGATTATTAGTATTTCAAAACAAACCCCAGATCTTCCCGTTTCCGCCCTACTAATCCATTAATGACATCATTTTCCCCCCTCGTTACGAATGATTCGACTAATTATACGCCAAATTGACTCAAAAATGACTTTTTACACATTTTGATGAAAAAATCCACCTCTTTTTTCATTTCCTTTTTTTTTTTTTCAAAACTTCGAAAAAACGACCAAATTGCCATTGTAATAACACAAAACTCATCCAATAGCCTTTATATCCTAGAATCAAACTCGTAGTTTAATATTTATTCTCTTATATCCCAACCTACCCCCGTAAAATCACATCTTTTTTGTTTGTAACGGCAAACGTGAGCGAAAAAAAGCAATCAAATTTCAAATTGTTATTTTTGTCCCCGAATTGGCAGACGCTTTTCTCTTCTCAGCCCTGTTGATTATTTATAAACTCCACCCCACGCCTACAAAACACTCACGAGAACTCAGCACGACGGTTAATATCCATGGTATGTTCCATCTCGACCCTTTTTTTATTATTTTATTGATTTATTTTTTCGAGATTTTGAAAATCTTTTTTCTGCCCGTTTTATTTTATCATTTTTTTGACGTTTTTCATTCCTCTCTTTCACTCTCACCCACCCATCCCAATTCATCAGAACTCAAACCTCATCAATGCGATTGGCTTATATGACCCACCGCCGCAATTATCATCCCTTTTGAGCCAACTATCCATTCAAAACTGCCTCGAAAACCACAAAAAAAATCAAAATTCGCCAAATTTGTCAAAATTTTCACAACTTTTGCAAAAATTCCCCCAAAACCAAAACCAAAACCAAAACCAAAACATATCCAAATCAATTACACATATAAACAATCAATATCAAACAATTCAATCCACTCGTCCACAATTTTACTTCTCTCTTTGGTACTCCACTTCCCCCACTGCCACCCCATTTCATATATCAACCCCAACAGCCCTCCTAAATGCCCCAAACCATTTCGAGCACAAGTTCACCGATCTTGATCAACTTCTTGAATTACCCGTCATTGATAACCCAATGTATAAGACTATTTATGTCAAATATCATATCAATAACGTCAAATCAAGCACAGATTTGCTCAAAATTCAACAGTTATTGTACCAAATCGACCCACATTTATTACATTATACCCCAACTCAACAACATATTTGTCATTATTGTCAACCACATTATAATTTTATCCAAAATGCAAGGGCTAGATATGGTTTGAATTCTTATGGTAATATTACAACCGATGTGACACATTTCGATAATGTTGATGGGGATTATAAACGTGATGGGGTGAATTCATTAACTAACCAACGTCAGGATTATGTCGGCCTTGATACACACCCTCAAATTGGGAATTGCAATTCCCAAATCAACAATTCTTCATTATGTTATCTAGATCCGGTTATTTTTGAATCAGAATTTAATATGCAACAACTAACTGAGTTTAAACCTGAATACCAAGAAGTATTGTCTTTATTACCGTTATCCGCACGGTTATTAATTTTTTTAAAAAAAACAGTCTTTTTAATCGTGCCGAAATTCGAATTACGTTTACTTGTTCTCCAATACAAAATAACATCCCTTCAACAAAATTTAATCTCAACACCACGCGATTCAACACTATTAACAACATTAACTCATTTATTATTTGATTATCAACAAATACAATATCAACAAAAAAATCAAATTCAATTCGTCGCAATGAAACATTTTGAGAGCATATTGGCTTTGGAAAAAAGTGCAGAGTTGGAACCAATTTTTGAAAAACTAAAACAATTGCCAGAAATCCCGTTGGGTTTATTGGATCAATATAATCGTTATGTCCGTTCATCAAATTGTGGTAATGATGAGATTGATTATTTACAATATCATGTTCCTAATGAGGTTGGGATTGATAAAGATGGTTGTGATTCTATTGATGAAAAAAATGATGACAAATGTAAAAACTCCACAAAAAGTGACCCCAAAAATAAACCAATCCAAAGCCCCAAAATCCCAAACACTCCCGAAACATCATCAGACTTCCCCACTCACTCATCGCTAAATTTAATTTCACCTCAAGAGGAACAAGGACGTATTACATCAAATGATGGTGATGTTGTTGTTCAATCTGTGGTAGACAACACCACACTTCCCTCCACCACAGCCCCCACCACAACCCCCACACCCCTCAATACCCTCCCCATCACCCCAACCTCTAGTTTCGATAATTCTTCACCGCAAACACTTGCATCATGCACTGTTGACTCATTCCTTGATCCACCAACTTCCCGTCATCGCTCGACACAGATTGATAGGATATCAACCCCGTATTTATTTCCGGAAACAAAAGATGATGAAAAAAGTGAAAAAAATGATGAAAAAAATGACACAGTTCCCAATATTGATTCAAAAAACACTAATCTAGATACCCCCTCTGCCCGCATTGACCCTCCACTCATCC
>Ga0256786_1001291_pt1 | contig 10350 bp, 20 predicted proteins | sample MC6MC0937MT_FD_186053 | JGI IMG/M metagenome (GOLD analysis project Ga0256786, IMG submission 186053) | Metatranscriptome of enriched soil aggregate microbial communities from Iowa State University, Ames, United States - MC6-MC0937-MT... | ecosystem: Environmental > Terrestrial > Soil >...
ATCAGCTAAAGCATTAAATAAAATCCTTTGTGAAGAAAGGGTCCAAAGAAAAGTAAGGAATCAATACATACTTTATTCAGAGTATATGGGTAAAGGCTATACAGAAACAGAGACAAGCGAATATGGAGGTAAAGCAAGGCCACAAACTTTATGGACACAAAAAGGCAGAATGCTTATACATCAAATATTAAAACAAAGAAATATAAAACCATTAGAAGATATTGCAGGAGGTAAATAAGATGATAGAAAAAATGAAACAAACTTTTACAGGAGATATAAAGGTTGAGTTTTCAACAGTAATGGTTGTAGAAGTTGGAAACTTAAGATTTGAGATGGACGAAAGATTCCCTTGGATAAATGTATTTATAAATGATAATTCAGACCTTGGTTATTCAAAAATAGATGAACTAGAAGAAATAAAACCTATTATAACACATGATGATTTAGTTGTAGTTGCTATGAATTATTATTTTGAAAAAGTCCATATGGTTACAGAGAAAGAGATGCAAGACACTATTAAAAATAATTTAGAACAGGCAGGTGCAACTAATGAGTAAAGGTTATGAAAGTTTAATAGAAGCAGTAAAAACCAACTGCAATGATGGTGAAGGATGCTTTAATCCTAATGGATGTGACCATGAATTTAATAGATATGAACCAGCAAAAGGGAACGAAAAAAGATTTGGCAATGCAGTTTGTAGACGTGTTTCAAAATGCACACACAAATATTGTGATACATTCAAGTGGATTATTGATAGAGCAAAACACTATGAAGATAAATTAGGTATTAGTTGGGAAGATATACTTGATTCTTGGGAAGAAAATAGAAACTACTGGTATATGAACTATTATCAAGAAGCTAATCAACCCAAAATAGATGGCGATAAAGTTAGAGTATTTGATACTATTAAAGATTTTCATGAATCTGTTGGCGATAAGGGATTCAGATGCCCTTCATGCGGAGGCATTACTACAAATCCTTATAAATGCAATAGTGGGATGGAAATGTCAAAGGATAAAATATGCGACTGGAAAGTATATGGCTTATTTGGAGGCTTAGGAAAAGAAGTATTTGTGTACGTTAAAGAAAAAGTTCGAGGTGAAAAAATATTCATGCCAATTGAATGGGAAGGAGCATCGACTAATGAGTAAATATCAAGATGACAACAGAGAAATAGAAATACAAATGGTTATGAATCTGATACAAGCTATGCGTGAGAAAAACAATATGTGAATTGCAGTTTATAAGCATGAAAGTTAGGACCTATAGTAGCAGTACAAGATATTGAAACTGGTAAACATTATGCAATTCAAACAAATAAGGAGGTATAACATGAGCTGGAAACTAGATGAAGTAATAGACAATATGAAAGCAAGAATACAAGCATTAGAAAATATGCAAGAAGCTAATACAGGCTATAAGTTAGCAAAGCAAGATGAAGTAACATGGCTAAAAGACCAACTAAAAGAAATAGAAGATATGAAAAATGAAGATGTTAGAAATTTTGAAGAAGCAGAAGAAGATTTACGAGAAAAAAGATATGAAGCTTATATATAAGAAAAGAGCCTGTTGCAAGCAGACTCAATTCTGAAGGTTAAACAAAATATTATTTATTAAATTATACCACAAAGGAGAAAAGAATATGAGTAATTTATATGAACTTACAAATAACTTCGTAGAGGTAGACAGATTAATAGGTGAATACTTAGAAAACGGAGAGGATGAATTAGCTGAAAACCTAGTTAAAGCTAATCAAATAATAGCTCAAGAAATAGAAAATAAATCTACTGGATTTTTATATATGTTTAGAAATATGGATAGTCAAATAGATGTTATAGATGGCGAAATAAAAAGGTTACAAGACTTAAAGAAGTCAGTTAAGAACAAAGAAGATAGACTTAAAACAATGTTAAAAGAAAGCATGGAAGCTATAGGCACTAAAAAAATAGATACAGACTTAGGAAAAATATCAATAAGAAATAATCCAGGAAGTTTAGTGGTAGATGATATTGATTTAGTACCTGCAACTTACAAAGAAGAAATCGTTACAAGAACAGTAAAAGTTGATACTAACTTAGTTAAAAAGCTTATAAAAAGTGGTGTAGAAATAGAAGGTTGTCGCTTAGAAGCTGGTACAAGTTTAACTATACCAAAGGCTAAAAAGTAGGTGAGCATATGAGATGTGAATTATGTGCAAATGAAGCTGAATACAGATACGAAGAACAAAATATGTGTGGAGATTGCTTATTTGATGCATTGGTTGATGATAGTAAGATAAACTCTTGTACCGAAACAACTTGGTATTTACAAGGTGAATATATCGGCGATACTTGCAGTGGTTTAGAAATGGAAATAGATGAAATAGCAGATTATTTTAGCATAGAGGAGGTAGCAACTAATGAGTAATAATGCATTACAACTAGCAGAATTTAAATTAGATGGAGGACAAGTTCTTACTGCTGATACAGTTAAAAACTATTTAGTAAGTGGTGGTGGGAATGTATCAGACCAAGAGGTTTTAATGTTTGTAGAGTTATGCAAAGCTAAAGGAATGAATCCTTTTGAAAGAGATGCTTATTTAATTAAATATAAAAGCAAAAATCCACAATTTGATACACCAGCAACAATAATAGTAGGTAAAGACTTCTTTATAAAAAAGGCAAATGAAAATTCAGCATTTGAGGGAATGAAAGCCGGAATAGTTGTTGTAGATAAAGAAAATCAAATACACGAAAGAGAAGGCTCTCTTAAATTACCAGACGAAACAATTGTTGGTGGATGGTGTGAAGTATATAGAAGTGATAGGAAAGTTCCTACAAAAGCAATAGTTGCTTATGATGAATATGTTCAAAAGAAAGGTAATGGCGAAGTTAATAGTATGTGGTCTAGTAAACCCGGAACAATGATTAGAAAAGTTGCACAGTCGCAAGCATTAAGAGAAGCTTTTCCAAATGAACTTAGAGGATTATATCAACAAGAGGAAATGGGCATAGATGGAAAATTGCCACAGAAACCTATAGAACCAGGAATGGCATCAGCAGAACAGAAAAATAAAATTATGGCCATGGCAAAACAAAAAGGACTATTTGATTTTGATGATATGAAAAATACAAAAGAACTTGAATACTTCTGTACTTCGAATGGATATGACTTAAAAAATCTTAAGTTTGAAGAAGCAGAAGAAGTATTACAACTTTTAATAGAATATGATCCAAAAGTAAATACAGATATTAAAGATGAAGTACAAGATGTAGAGTTTACGGAAGTTGCGGAGAACACAGAAAACAATATAGAAGGACAAGTTAGTTTATTATAGGAGAGGATTTATTCCTCTTCTTTAGACAAAAGACAAAGGCAGGTGAGATTAATTGGCAGATAACAAAAAATATTACTACCTTAGATTAGTAGATAATTTCTATGATAGAGACGAAATGATAATGCTTGAAAGTATGCCAGATGGATATATGTATTCAAATATACTACTTAAGTTATATCTTCGAAGTTTAAAGAATGAAGGTAAATTACTTTTTAATGATAGGATTCCATATAATTCCACTATGTTGGCAAGTATTACTAGATTTCCAGTAGGAGTAATTGAGAAAGCTTTAAAAATTTTCCTAGAATTAGGATTAATAGAAATTCTTGATAATGGTGCTATTTACATGCTTGATATACAAGATTTTATTGGAAAATCAACGACTGAAGCTGATAGGAAAAGGAACTATAGGAAAAGAATTGAAGATGAAAAACTTAAGTTAGGACAAATGTCCGGACAAATCTCCGACAAATCTACACCAGAGACAGAGCAAGAGATAGAGACAGAGCAAGAGATAGATTTAGAGACAGAGATAAAGACAGAACTAGAGCAACAACAAGATATAGAAAGAAAAGATGTTGTTGGTTTGGTTAGTATTTACTTTCCTTATTTAAATGAAAAAGATTTAAACACTATTACAGATGAATTTTTTAAAACCAATAAGGATCTATATTACTTATCAGAAAAATTGATTTTAACAGTAGATGCAAAAAATATAGAAAATAAAGTTGGTTATCTTTTAAAAGCAATTAAGGAAGATTATCAAATAAGATATGCAACATCATTAGAAAATTTAGTGGCAGTATGGGAGCAAGAATTATTAGAAAAACCAAATAACCTTATCATTGCTGATAAGGTTAAGTACTACAGATTCAAATATGATTAGAAAGGATAGATCATTAATAGTATTATGTACAGATTAAAATAAATTATTCCAGGGGATTTATTCCCTTGGACCATAAAGAGGGGGATTTTATGAATATATTACAAATCGAAAAAAGCATATCATTAAGTCCTAAATTGAAAAATGACCCAACAGCAGAAAATTACATAGCATTATTTCATGCAATTACAGATAGAGATACAAGCTACTATTCAGATAAAATAATAGACTCAAGAAAATATCTACATGGACTATTTGATGTACAGGAATCAGATGAAAGAATTAAGGAAATAGAATTTCAAAGAGAATTAGGTGCAGGTACAGAACTAGAACACGAAATATGGCTAGAAAATCTAAAGAAAAAGCAGGAAAGTAAAAGAATTTATGTAGGGGCAAGAAAAATAAAAGTAATAAATCCAGCAGCATGTACAGAAGAAATATTTAAAAGTATTAACTCTATGTGCGAGGAGTATGGATTTAAAAAGAAAAATGTAAGAACTATGTTCAACTATAGAAAATCAAACAAAATTAAATATAAAGGCTTGATACTAGAAAAATTATAGGAGTGGAATATCGTTGAAGGATAAAAGTATAAATGAACTATTCAAAATGGCACAGGAAGGTGATAAACAATCAAGAGACTATCTTGTTGAAAGGAATATGAAACTAGTATATAAGATAGCTAATAGTTATAGAAATACAGATAAAATAGATTTTGATACTGCAGTTCAAGAAGGTAGTATTGGCTTAATAAAAGCTATAGATAAATTTGAAGTAGATAGGGAATTGCAGTTTTCAACTTATGCAGTATGGAAAATAAAAGGTGAAATACAAAGATTTATGAGGGATTTAAAGGAAGATAGACCTTATAGACCTAAAAGAAGTGACTTTGAAACTTATAGGAAGATATTTGAAGCTAGAAATAGATTATCTCAAGAATTTTATGGAGAACCAACTAATCGTGAGGTGGCTACATATTTGGGTATGGAGCAGTTGGAAGTTGAAAGAGTTATAGGAGTAATGGAAAATCGAACAAGTATATACAGTACTAAGTACTATAACAAAGACGGAAAAGATGACATATTAATATATGAATCAATAGAGGACCAAGACAACATATCAGAAGAACAACTCATAAATAAAATGATTATCAGAGAAGCAATGAATAAGTTAACACAAAATCAAAAGAAAGTAATAGAACTTAGATATATAAATGATCTAACTCAAGTACAGGTAGGAAAGATATTAAATGTTACTCAAGTTCATGTATCAAGAATAGAAAGGAAAGCCTTAAAGCTATTAAAAGAAGCGATATAGGAGGAAATTATGAATAAAATACTTGGAGGTAAAAATGGGGTATGTCCTGATTGTGGGAATACGATGGTTTATGTGAATATACCTAGAATAGGGGCTACAAGCCAGTGTTTAGCATGTGGATGTCTAAGAGAAGGTAGAGTAAAAGATGTGGTACGAATATATAGCTACAATCCATTGAAAGATACTGGTAATTGCAAAATTAAATCAAATAAATCACAAGAACTAAGAAAACATTTAGCATTTGATTTTGGAAGAGGTAAAAAGTTTAGTTATAAGGTTATAGCAGATAATATAGTTACTGTTTATAAGAAGGGCATAAGCTTTTATATTACTAAAAATCAGTTAGAAGAATATTTTGAAATTGTATAGGGGGTACAAATGAAAAGCAAAACTATACCTAAAGTAGTGGAACTTGCGAAAGTTTATGTACAAAATGGTGAAACTTACATAAATTCTATTAAAAAAGCACAAGAGGAAGTTAGGAAAGAAGAAAGGGAGAGATATGAGGGAAATGGTTGCTAGAAAATGGACCAAACAAGAGGAAGAATATCTAACAGAAAAATATGGTTCAGTATCTATTGGGCATATAGCAAGAAAATTAAATAGAACAGAATCATCAATATTAAATAAAAGACAGAGAATGAAGTTAGGAGCATATCTTGAAAATGGAGATTATGTAACATTAAGACAATTATTAGAAGCTTTAGGGTTAGAAGGTGGATATACTTACAAGAACATATCATGGATAGAAAATAGAGGTTTTCCAGTTGTAAATAAAAAGGTGAATAAGTGTAGTTTCAAAGTTGTAAATTTAGATGAATTTTGGAAATGGGCAGAAAAGAATCAACAATTCTTAGATTTTTCTAACTTTGAAAAACATGTACTAGGAGCAGAACCTAGTTGGGTGCAAAAGAAAAGGGAATATGACATACAATTCAAATCCAATATTAGATTAATTCCTTGGACACAAAAGGAAGATGAATATTTACAGTTCTTACTAAATCAATATAGATACACGATAAAAGAAATATCACAGAAAATTAACAGAAGTGAAGGTGCAATACAAAAGAGAATAGAGTCCTTAGGGATAATGCAAAGACCGGTTAAAGCTTGGACGCATACATTTTGGATAGATGAAGAATATGAAATACTAAAAGAAATGATTTTGCAGGGCGCTAACTATGAAAATATATCAATGAAACTTGAAAAGAGGGGTTCTAAGGCTATTAGAGGTTTAGTTTATAGACTTTATGGAACAGAAAATTTGGACAAGGTTAGAGAAAAGATAAAAGAAGAAGGTAAAATGAGAAGACCTAAAGTTGTTAGGAGGAATAAATGAAGATTAATAAAGAGACACAAGAACAAATAGCAGTGATGGATTGGTGCAGATGGCAAGAGAATCATTATCCGGAGCTAAAAATGATTTTTCATATAGTCAACGAAGGGAAAAGAAGTACAAGAGTTGGATTAGAATTACAAAAGATGGGAATGAAAAAGGGAATCCCAGATATTTGCTTACCTATACCAAATGGGAAATATCATGGACTGTGGATAGAGCTTAAAGCAGATAAAACAAAAAAAGCAACTTTAGAACAAGTAGACTGGATTTGCAGATTAAGACATCAAGGATATGATGCAGTTGTAGCATATGGAGCGGAAGAAGCTATAGGAATAATAAAGGAATATTTAAATATTAAAGAACGATGGTAATTAAATGAAAATATTAATCTACACAGTAATAGCAGTATTGATATTAGATATAGTGATTATACTTGCTAGAATTAGAATTGCTAATAAGAAGTAGGTGAGAATATGACTACAACATACATAGCCAGTTTTAGCGGTGGTAAAGATAGTGTGGCCATGGTATTAAGACTCATAGGAGAAGGTTGGCCATTAGATAGAGTTGCATATATAGATATTGGTTTAGAGTTTGGTGAAATGAATAACATGATTAAAATATGTGAGAGGAAATTTAAACAACTTAAACCAGATCTAATTTTCGATAGAATAAAACCTAAAAAGAGTTTTGAGGAATATTTCTACACAGTAAAGAAAAAAGGAAAGTTTAAAGGACAGATATATGGATGGCCATTTACAGCAGGATTTAACAGCTGGTGCAATGATAGATTAAAACAAAGGCCTTTTAGAGAATATCAAAGACAGTTTGAGGATGTAATTATTTATTTGGGAATAGCAGCAGATGAACCTAAAAGACTTAAAAAGTTAGAAAGTAATAGAAAAGCACCTTTAGCAGAATGGGGAATGACAGAAGCAGATTGTCTTAAATATATAAAAGAAAAAGGATTTTGGAATCCGATGTACTGGAAATTCGAAAGGCAAGGTTGCTATTTATGTCCTAAACAAAACAATAGAAACTTAAAGGTAGTAAGAAGAAGGTATCCATTCTTATGGCAACATATGTTAGATATGGACAAGGATAGTCCAATACCTTTTAGAGCCGATGGGACGACATTACAAGAATTAGAAGATAGATTTAGATACGAAGAAAGCCGACGTATATTAGAGCCACTACCTCTTGTAGAAAAAGAGTTGTTCTACAGGAATGAGCAAATAGGATTTTAACAACAGAATATGAGGTTAGTATGTTACTGTATTAACCTCGTATTCTCAAATAAGAATCATATGAAAATAGAGGTGATTAAATGCTAGAGGAATTGAGGGGAATATTGAATAGTTTATATTGCCAATATGGATTAACTGGTGAAGTTATACAACTATCACAAGTACTAGATAAACTTATATATCAAGAAATGAAATATTAGGAGGGAGTGGAAATGAAAGAATTTCAAGGAAGAGCAAGTGTTGTAATAGATTTAAGTTTTTCTATAGAAGCTAATTCTTTAGAAGAAGCAAAAGAAAAGATTTTATATGTTGATAACATGGAATTTGAACTCAAAGACATGGAAGGCGATAAAATACTACAAGATTATGAAATGAATGATTGGTATATAGTAGATAAAGCACAACAAGGAAATATTCAACAATCCGGGATAAGCGACTTTGAAATATGGGAGGAAGATTAAATGATAATTAACAAATATATAGTTCATGTTTTAGATAGAAATAGTGAAAATCCAATCTTAAATGATTTTGAAGGAAAAGTTAGTTTAGAAATAGATAAATTCTTTCAAAAGACAATAAAGAGCATATCAAAAGATACAGATCTAAGAAAAGCAGTATTCAATAATTATGAGGAAAACATAGTAAGACAATGCAGTGAACAAATAATCTATGATGAAAAAAGTTTCATACAAAATTCAAAAGAAATAGCAAGTTACTTATTTGAAGCAATGAAAAATAATGATGAAATAACATCTTGTGACTTAGCAATAGTAATGTACACAATTAAAGACCAAAGAGGGATAGCAATAATCAAATTAGACTACAAAGGATTGATACATCATGATATTGCATTAGTGGATGAAAAGTTCAATGTAAGTATAAATAAAAATGAATCGGCTTTAAGTAACTCAAAACCTAAACAAGCAGCACTTATAGAGTCACATGGACTTAATGATGAATATCAGTTAAGAGTACTGGACAAGCAGTATGAAAATATGGGTGTAGAATCTAAATTTATTAAGAAATTTCTAGATATAGAAAAAATAGTAGATGATAGCTATAAAACAAAAGAGTTTATCAAAGTTACTAATAAAGTTCTTGAGGTATGCTGTGGAAATGAACCTAAAAAGTTAGAAGATATAAAATCTCTAATGAATTATATGTTAAAAGAAAATAGTGTATTTGATATAGATAGATTTATGGAAAATGTAGATGGAGATAAACAAAATGGACTTAAGGAATATCTGGAAGATAAAGAATTATATAAAGATTTCAATATAGATAAAAAAGTAGTTGAAAAGGCACTTAAAAATAGAACTATTAAAACAGATAGTGGATTTAAAATAAGTGCAAATTTAGTAGAGTTTGAAGATCCTATGAAATATAGCTTAAGACAAAATGAAAATGGAACGTGCGATATAGTAATTAAAAATGTTGGATATATAGAAGGATAAGAGGTGAAAAAATGGCAGTAGATGATTATAGAACAGTAGGTAAAACAGAGATAGATGATTTTATAGAATTGGCAGTGAAAGAAGAATGGCTTATACAAAGTGCTCCTATTGAACATTACACTATTGAGGAGCTAAAAGAAATATCAGAAAAAGCTAAGAAAAATGATTTGGTTATGACTATTAGAGAAGAACGTAGTAACTTTTATCAAGGTGTTTTAATAAGTTTAATCCAAAGGAATGATGTAAAAGAGTGTATTAAACTTATCTAAAAATAAGTGAATAGGAGTTAGTACTTGGATATTAGCTCCTATTATAAAGTAAGGAGATGATTGTATGTTGTTCAATAGAGCTTATATAAATGAGTTAAAAGCAAGAGTAGAGTTTCTTGAAAAGGATTTAGAAAGTAAGGAAAATACAATACTGAACGTGTTAGATTCAAATAAAGAGTTATCACAAGAAAATGAGTTCTTGAGAAATAAGATAAATGTACTAGAAACGTTAGTGAAATGGCATGAAGAGAATGAATGTGAGTTAAATACTAAGTTAGTTAAGGTACAAGGTCAACTTGATAAAATAGATAATTACACTAGGATGCTTGAAAGGAGAGGGATAAATGAATAAATCGGATTTTAAAAATGGTATGCATGTAAAGTTAAGGGACGGCAGTCTTAGAGAGTATTATAAAGGATACTTTATAGGGGTTGAATATAAAGAACATTCATATATAGATTTTTACGATGTTGATTTAAAGAATAATCAAAATGATAGACTAAACATTGTAAAAGTATTTAAC
>Ga0256786_1001297_pt1 | contig 10314 bp, 1 predicted proteins | sample MC6MC0937MT_FD_186053 | JGI IMG/M metagenome (GOLD analysis project Ga0256786, IMG submission 186053) | Metatranscriptome of enriched soil aggregate microbial communities from Iowa State University, Ames, United States - MC6-MC0937-MT... | ecosystem: Environmental > Terrestrial > Soil >...
CTTGGGTACCTGTCACGCGTTCTCCGAAATTCTTTTCTAGCTTTGACTTGAAATCATATTTTGTGATTTTCACGTGGATAATGCAATCAAGACCGACCAACCCCTTGATATCATCCGGCGGCTGTCGGATGTGCTTGGGCAGGGTGATGGTGAACCCGTCGTCGTCAAATGGCAGTTTACCCGAGCAATGATTGGTCAATTTATCCTTGGTTTCATCGTCCACAAAGGTAAACTTGAGTTTGTTATACTTGTCTATGTAAGAAAAGTGCCCTTGTAGTCTCAACATGGTCACGTCTATATTATGCATCGGATCATTTGTTTAGGCTGAAAATTGAAACGTATCTCTGTATATTATAACCACAATATACGCTCAAATCACTGTTATTGCCGTTTGAAAAATCATCATGAGTTCTACCAGCAGCCAATCGCTAGTACCCAAGACTACGCTTCAATCTGTTCATGAGCTTAATCGCGAGAACATCCGTGCGTATATGTTTAAGCTCTCAAGGAGTCTCGCAGAAGGTATGACTGAGGAGGAGATGCTTAACACTATCATCAACTACCATTTTGCCCTGCTCACAGTTGTGCCTTGGGCCGTTAGGGGTGGTCTAAGCGTAGGTGCAATTGCCGCCATTACCCCCGGTATTTTTACCCACTATAATACCCGTCCCAGACTACCCAGGTCAATCGAGTTCAACTATTGGACCTTAAACCTACCAATCATCAACCGGTTCGCAACTTGGACATACCGGTTGATCTGGAGCCGGTCGTCTAAAACGACCGTGAGTAGCAGCCTAACAATCGATCTCAGGTCAACGCTCGGCGCGATCCAGGCGAGCTCTCGATCTGCTATCGAAAATGTACCCGCGGAAATTGTTGAGATGCTTGAGGCAGATGTGGAAAAATTGAAACGAGATTCAGTAAATATACAAAGTTACCCTATTGCACCGCAAAACGAACAACCGCCAACAATGTCCACCACTCCGTTTGTCTCTGACGTCCCCACGGCTATTTCCGCGACTCACCCGACTGATGCTATGACCATTGCCAGTTCCGCTAAAGAAGCGGCGAGATTGATCGCGATGAATACCGAGCAGCTCTTTAAAATGGCAATTGCCAGTAGCGCTGAGATTGACGCCCGCATTCGAGAGTTGGAAAAAACATACAACGAAGGTGCTATCGCGGCCGAGAGGGAAATTGAAGAGGAGTATCAAGGCCAGATTGATGATCTCCAACGTCAATGCACTGCTCTCCAAGGTCAGCACGCTGCTCTCCAAAGTCAGCACGCTGCTCTCCAAAGTCAGCACGACGCATTGGTTATCGATCGTGATAATATCAACGAGGTCAAAAATCGATGTGTTCAAAGGATACACGAACTAACTGCCGCGCTGGAGGCAAGAGATGCGACAATTCAAACCTTGCAAGATGAGGTTGCAGCCCTCAAAACCGCTCCTCCGATTGCAACTGGTATCTCGACCACTCCAGTGGCAACTACAACTGATGCACCGGTTGTTACTCCGACCGGCGTCTCAACCACTCCAGTTGCAACCACAACTGACACGACTACTATCCCTCCAACCGCAACAACTCCCATAGGTGCGCCCGTTCCTTTGGCGACAACCACTACCGCCGTGAATGTTGTTCCTAAGGTATTACCTGCGAATCTTCTCGAGCCCGCGAATGCGGAAAAACTCAATGCCGAACTCAGGAAACTTGGCAGGTCCAGGGCAAGTATCAAGGGTATGTCTGCTGGCCAAAAGAAGCAGTTTCTGCTGGACAACGGGTTTACTTTCGCTTGATCAAACATTCAAAAAAAAGTAGTTTGTGAGCAAACACTTAATTTTTATTTTTTTGAGATTGTCGGGTTTAACTAAGTTGATCAATAATCATACCGCCTGTACATAGGGTTCTGAGGGCGTGAATAGTCTTCACGAGCATGATCCATTTGATTACCATAGAACTCAGTCAATTGCGGGCGCGTGATGGGTGCAGATCGCATAACAACATCACGGCTGTAGACAAGATCACGTTGCAACTTCATGCGGACAGACCTGTACAAGTTTACAATAAAGATCAAATTACGAATAAACACAGTGTCAAACCTCAAACGACCAACCGCAGCAAGAACCTCTCTAATCGGAGTAACATCCGCGCTATGTACTTGCCTGGAATCGAGCACGTTTTCATTATCACCTCGAGGCTTCCTTTGATGACCAACGCCCGGACCGGCAAATGGATCTTCAGCATCCTCATCTACCGCGGCCGACGATACGTCCAACCAGTGGAGAGTCGTGGGCGGATTAGGTCTGCTCGAGATCGATCGGCTTATACCGAGATCATTTTTATTGAAGATATCAACGACAAGTGTTTTAATTTGAGCCGCTGTAGGAAGAGCGGGGAACGCGACGCTTGCGACAATTGCACTGGGCGGGAACACAATGTCCTTGACAATTTCATCAACAATCTTACTACGAATCCTAAATGACTGATCCCTGATTATGTAACCGGCGGGTGCGAGAGAAACGTATGTTCCGACTGCCGTCTGTACGACTCCGGTGTTTGCGGGATTGGGATACGCGACCGCTGCGTCATAATACCTATCACGCAGCACCCACGCGGCTTCATCGCGATTGGCGGGAGATGTTTGCGGAGCGACACCGGGCGTCATTTCAAGACCCAACCAGGGCGTGTTAACACCGCCGACAGCAGGTACGCGGTGAAGAGCATCAAGAGATGTAAGTGCGAATGCGATGTCATCAACAAACGAGTTAACCAGATCATTACTAAAACCTTGACTGTTAGTTGCGGAAACCATTGAGATCACGTGAGGTGTGACCAACTTAGCGATAATGGCAGTCCACAATGCGAGAGTCTCAGCGCTATTTTGGTTAGGAGCCGCAGCGCCGGGAGCGTTGGTAAGCAGAGAGATCAACTCATGGGCGCCAGTTCGTATACCAAGCAATTTGTTAACAATACGGTCACTCATCTCCTTCATCTGAATATGGGGATTTTCCAGTGCGAATCTGGCAACAGCTGTGCAATACTTTCCAAGTGCCGTAATAACAGCAGCAGTGGTGGTGTTGGGCACCAAATCGTGTAGCTTGCTGAGCGCGCCACCGGTGCTAAGAGTTCGAATAGTAGCAACAAGAATATTAGAGAGCAGTTCTACAGTTTGCTCCTTATTAATTTTCACGCGAGCGATGTGAGCGGCAGGAGGTCCCATTTCATTGTACTCGCCGACATCTTCGTAAACCTCACCAAACACAGCCTTGTTATAAATTTGATCAGACAAGAACTTGGGACGACCGAATTCACCATTATTCGCGACACCTACGAGCATAGGCTTGACAAACTTTTCATAATAATTGACGTCGTGTCGGTCGCCACGTTCCTTATCATATACATTAGAAGGTTTAAACACATCCATATACGGCTTCAAAAGCAGGGCGACAAGCATATCCTTGGCAGATGTAACTCGTTCAAGGCCACATGAACCGGGCTCCTGATCGCAGAGGTCTTTAATCAATTGTCTTGCGTTCTCGTTCTTCATACCATAGTATAGTTCGATGATCAGACGATCAAACGTGTACGCGTAATTGTAAAGATTAGCAAGAGGGATCTCGCGCATAAGCGCATGCACGTTAATAGGCACAATGTTAAGATCAATAATATTCTGAATCTCAAGGCTGTTACGGCTCTTGCTCGACGACGTGAGATAATCAACAAGTTCCTTAATCTTATCATCCTTGAATGACGATTCGGTCAACTTAATAGTATCCGCGAGAGTTTTCGAGATCGAATACACTGGCAGCGGGTACTTGGGAGTACGAACCATATTCTTGTTGTCGGCAATCAAAGAGACATCAGATCGGTTGGTCAACATGATCGGGGTAGTATCATCGTGAATAGTATGTTCAAAAGGCGTATTGGCAGCAAGCGGTTCACGGTCCTCAAGAGTTCCCCATTTCTTATCGGTAAGTACCATATCATCACGAGTATACATACCACCAATGTGCAACGCGGTGGATTTAGTATTTTCAGGGTCGAAATTATTCGGGTGGGCACTATCCCCAAATCTATTATACACGTAGCTGGTAAGAAGACCCTTAACATGCTTGGCCTCGTACACATATCGAATCAACTTTACGAAGGTCTTCATGAATGAATCTGCGCGAGACTTATCCGCCTGAAGCTTAGTGTCAATTGAAAGATTAAATTGTTCGACAATCTGCGCAAATCCGGGCATATGTTCCATCAGCGGCTGCGTTTGAGGCTGCTGGAGAAGAGACCTGGTACCATACATAAACTTAAACTCGTCTTCACCCAGGTTGTGAATAGGGAAGAAATTGAGGTAACTCTTGTCAGTCACGTTCTTCACAACTGCAAGAGTCGAGGAAAGTGGCATCAGCGGGTCAAATCCATATTGGGACTTATAATCCTTGATCGAGTTCTGGTACAACTCAAAGTACTTGGGGTCGTCGCCAACCTCCCTCAGAACCTGGTCGCATGAGGTCATAATAGAAGTACAACCGCGAACAATCGAATCAAGAATACCGGTCCACCTGTTCTTGGTGTTCACGCTGGACATAGTCGTCGCGGTATCACTGTCAGTCACACGCTGAAGCACATAAGGCCACGGGTTATGCTTAGGAATAACTCCGTTCTTGTATGCGGCGCCGGAGCCTACACCGTGACATGTCCAATCACGGGTCATATCCATTTCAGACCTAGCCATGAACTTCTTGAGGAATTCACAACGGGTCATCAACTCCTTAAACAAGTTACGGAACGCGGGCAAGTTCGCGCGCATCTTCTCCTTCATGTACAAGGCAACATCTGCAATATTGTCCTGGATATACACCAGAGCTTGTGTTTGAACATGGCGAGAAGTCATCAAATTCTTGATAATAACTGACAACGACGTGAACAGAACATGATCAGCATCAGGATCAATACGCTTACCAAAGCTTTGAATATTCTTGATATCATCAGATTCAGGCTCGTACTTACCATTACCAATTTGACCGAGCTTGCGAACGTTGTCGGCAGGAAGTGCACCAGAGAGCGCACCTCTTCTAGCGGCAACAATGTAAGTAGCATCAACGAGCGGCCTTGAAAGAATACCCTCGGAGAACGCATTATCATCGATGACAGTGTTAAGAGCGTCGTCGTATTTAACAAGCGTCTTAGGGTCGCCAGTGGGGTTAGGGCTGTAAGTGCTCTTGCTTCCGATAGCGGCGCTGATTTCCTTAGTATGCTTTAGCAAATCTTCACTAAAGTTACCACCGGCAGCAGCGGCAATACGGGCAAGCCTGACGGCATCTGATGCTCGCACAAGGATCGCAGAATAGAGTTCAGCACGATACTTCAACTCCTCTTCATTTCTACCAGCGACATCATCGATCAGCGGGAACAATCGACTCGCCAAAATAGTGACAGTGGCAGGATGTGTGGCTAGAGCAGCTTCGTCGGAATTAAGTACCCAATTGTTAAACGCGACAGCAATACGAGCGGAATCACTATTAGGAATAGCAGCTTGCGAATAAACACTGGCATTTGTCCATTCAATCTCACCAACATGGGCACCAGCAGGGGCAATGTTGTGAGTGATTACGGCGTTAACTCGCGCGGCAACATTGACAATACCTCCGGCGAGCAATTTGTTAGTGATTTGCTCAAGGGTGGGAGTGCGATCGTGACTACCAGACCCATATAGCTCACGAGCGTCACCAAGGTTAGCACGCGCTGGAGCGGCTGGCGCAACTCCTAGGGCTCCAACATCAAACAAATTCATCATCTCTGTGGTAAACACACCAGCAGCAACGGCGGTACCAACGGCAGCAACGGTAGTATTTGCCGGCAATGCTTTAAGATGATCAAATGTTTTATTAATGTTAAGGGCGATAGCGTGAATCGCCAACCAAACATAGATTTTAGGGAATTCGACTGGAGCGCCGGCACCGACCACATTAAGTCTAGCAGTACCTCTGACATCGTCATGAGTCAGCTTCAAGATTTCAGCACGCTGGTAAACAGATTGGTTCGGAGCCGTACCATACTTGAGAAGATTGAGTACCACTTGAGTAAGCACCTCAACGTCTTGAATATTATCAGTTCCGCGGAACGAGGACTCGACCAGCAGAGTGTTAGGAATCTTCACATCGATGCCACCGCCGAGCTTAACTGCGAAACCGGGAACAGTATCGGGGTAAGTGTGCAATTGATCAGCAATCGATCGGTTGAAAGCTCCGTTGGCGAACTGGTTAAGAACACCAGCATAAACCTTCGCGGATACAGGATCATAGAACGACTGAATATACTTGGCAACAAGCTGATTGAACGAGAAGAGAACTGACCTGTTCATAGTGAATTCGTCCTTGAACGAATACAACTGGTAGAAACGTGCGGCATAACGAGTATCAAGAATCTTAGCGCCGGAAGGTCCCGCGAAATGAAGAGCTTCATAAGGGTTGTGAAGGAAATCAACAATCTTAACGCCGTTGGTGGCTTCATAAGGGAACGCGACATTAGCTTGATTGGCCATAGACGACCTGATCAAACCAGACGCGGGCTTAGCAGCATCATAGAAAATCATCTCCGCGAATACCTTGTCGAATGAATTTCTGTTAACCGCAACCTTGCGTGCAATAGCAGGACCTCCAGTTGAAACAGTCAGAGAAGTACCATCAACAGTATACTCACGAGTGAGTTCAGTGTAAGTGTAAGTTAGCTTTTGCATAAGCTCGTCAAGTGAAGCATAACCAATACGTTTCTCGGTTTCACCGGGCAGATTAACCTGAGCGGGAGGACGGCCCATAATAATCTTTTCCATCAACTGCTCATGAAGCCAATAGTATGAACCAGGTACAAGTTTGTCAGTGTACCTAGCAATAAGCTCACTCTTAACATGAGGACGGAGCAAGTCAAGGAAGTAAGATACATGTGCGAACATCTCTTCGATTAGAGTCTTAAGTCCGCCATAGCTCAAATACAACTTACCATCGTCAACCTTAACCTCAACAAGACCTTGGAAATCATGGCCAAAACCGAAGAGAGACTCGAGAAGCTCCTTCATAACAAAGTCGCGACCGAAAATGAATCGCATAAACGTTTCAGCGGCGAGCTTAGCCTCACTACCCTTATCCCTGGGATCGTTGAAGGCTGTGCGCAATTGCTTCACACCGAAGCCGGCAAGAACAGTGAAAAGACCATTGTTCGATACGCCACCATTCGCAGCAGGTTTAACGTCAGCGGCCAGACCCGGTCCGCCAACTGCCGGTTGAAGAGTGATAACGCGATCACCAACAACCTTACACTTAACTGAAGCGTGAGGCGCAGCAATAGAATCAAGAACCGTGCAACTACCATGGAACCTAGGAACATATGCGATCGCTCTGTCAGATCCTGAATTAATACCATTTGTCGCCTTGATAGCAAAATCTTCATCGGCCGCGCCAGTATAATAGAGATGCCCACCATTGTACTGCGCGGCTTCATGGTAACCGAAAAGTTTTTCAACTAGAAGTTTCACGTGAGGAGTCTCGTCTTGAATACCAAGAACATCGCAAAGATATTTCGTAATATAACCGATGAGAGAATCAGGTCCAGCGGCATGCAATACCTTTTGGTTGGTAGTACGATCAGCAAAATAATCCCAAATCTTATCTTGAATATCCTTGAGCGAAATCAAATGAGCGCGCCTCTTGAACCTGGCGAGTAGCGTATGAATAGAAGATAGGACATTCAAACCGCCTACAACGGTTTCGTGGAAAAGAACATACTTCATACCGTCAACCTTACTATAAACGTCAACACCACGAATCAGCGAAGAGACGATCTTGAAACGCTCTTCATCACGAGTTTCCTTCTTCAGCTTGAGCTGAGTTGATTTAATCGCCTGATTGAAAGTAAACTCTTCGTCGGGGTTTTCGAAATACTTATCAATGCTACAACGGAACTTATACACGAGATCGCGATGCTGCTTGGTAATAGTAAACATACGCCTCTTTTCTTCCGCCGTCTCAAGCTTTTCACCAAGAAGACGTTGGGCCGCACTCGGGCGAACAACTTCTTCATCACCTTCGCCGGGAAGGATCGCATACTCGGTTTCGGGAGCCTCGGTATAACGATCCATGACGGGACCTGGTTCGCCCGTGCGAGAGTAGTCATAACGGTAACCAAATTCGCGCTCATAATCAGCAATCTCATCCTTAGATACAATCGCATACCTGCGATTGACCTCAGCGACGAGCTCATGAATAGTCTCCATGACGGTATTTTGAGGATACTTAGCCTGCATGCGTTGATAAATCAAGTTACATTCGCGAATAATCTCCTTGATATCCTCATCGCTGAACGCGTTCGCATTAACGTACTTGGTCTTGCGGAAAATCAAACGGATCAAACCGGCAAAAGTACCATCGATATCGGGAACCATCGAAATCTTAACATTGGTATCCCTGCGACGAAGCTTGTCCAGATTTTCATATCCCTCCTCGGTATCATAACCAAAGATACCGCGATAGAATTGAGCAAGAAGAGGAAGACGGAAGTAAAGAGCAACCGCGCCTTCTTCAACCTTAGGAGTCTCGCCGGCACCTCCAGTAATCATACGAATAGGAGAAAGTCCGTTGAATTCCATCGGACGATCAAGAACATCATACATACCAGTGACGGTGAAGATCTTAGCAGCAATTGACTTAAGCATCATCACAAAGTACTCATCCTCTTCCTTGAATCCAAAACCTTCGAGCGATTGAAGAGCAGTGTTTGATGAGCGCATCCAAACACCCCAGCGTTTCTTGAAGAGCTGAACAGCCTCAACCGGATTTGCGGCTCTACCGCCCGCAGCAACGTTCACATTGATATCTCCCTTAGATGTTACACCGATGTGAACGCGATTGTTAACATCATCATAAACATCATCATTTACAGTGTAAGCGGCAGGAGCTGCGTGATTGCTTTGAGTTGTAATGTTACCGCTGGCAATATCAAATTCCACGGACATACTATCACTGTTCCAGAACTTGTCGGGAAGTTGAGCACTAAGATCAGTATTGGCGACATCACCGACACCAAATCCTTGGGCAAAAGCGCTCGCTTGCAAATACTCAATAAGATTGTTATAAATCTGAGCGGGGGACATGAAAATCTTCTTGCGGAGCTCTTCGCCACCGAACTTACTTCCAACATGAATAAACACGGAGAGCAAATTTTTCAAAACAGCCAGACCGGTGAAGGTTTTTCTCACTTGATTTCTAGCTTGTTCACCACGAGTGGGAATGGTAACGAGATGAGGATTACCGGGAAGAGCTGCTCGGATAACATCATCATCATTAGTGAGAAGTGCACCTTCGATTTTCTTGTTAAGATTCTTGCCAATTCTCGCATAATAATGCGTACTATCCTTAGCAATATATTCAGCGGGCGGGTACATTACTTGACGAGTAGCGGTCGCCGCATTAGCCGACGTAACGGCGTCACCCTTCACGAACGAGGGGAAATGTTCGAAAACGCCAACAAGATCGTTACCAGTACCATCGCTATACCAGTCATTGATAACCTCAATTTCATCAAGCATAGACTTGATTTCCTTAATATCGTTAGGATTCTTCACAAGAGCATCGGTGAAAACCCTCATGTATGAATCGACGGCTTCAATAGTCGCCCAGAACTTCTTCTTAGCTTCCCACTGTGAATCAAGGAACTTAAGTGCAGCAGCTTGCTCAGCCCTAATTTCATCGGCCTTACGGAATCCTTCGGCATCGGCAACTTCATAACCTGCAAGATCATGAGCACCGGCAGCAGGGGCCGGCGCGATCGCCTTAAACTTTTCCATGTCACTGAGTTCCTTGCGCAGACGCTCATACTTCTTCTTCTCCGACTCAAGAATATCAGCGATACTGTTCGCGATAATCTTCTCATACTTCTCAGAATAGTGCGAAAGTTCCTTAGACGCGCGGTTCATGTTCTGACGGATTTGGGCAACCCTGTACTTGTAATCGAACTGGCGAATAGCATCGTGAATAGACTTGGTCGGCTTATACACGATCTTGGGCTCCATCTCAAGCTGGCTGGGGAGTTCAACACCACCAAACACAGCGTCGGGGTTATCATAAGCACCCTCATATTGAGCGGTAGGGTCAGTTTCCTCACCGCGACCAAACTTGGCGGCGATTTCATCAGAGAAGCGCTCGATCAGATCGACCATCGCCTTAATGTTTCCTTGGACAGCCGTGAAATACTGAGCCGAACTCTTGTACATAGGCAGTTCCAAAATAGTGTCAATGAAAGAAGAAACCATCTTGAGTTCAC
>Ga0256786_1001307_pt1 | contig 10288 bp, 5 predicted proteins | sample MC6MC0937MT_FD_186053 | JGI IMG/M metagenome (GOLD analysis project Ga0256786, IMG submission 186053) | Metatranscriptome of enriched soil aggregate microbial communities from Iowa State University, Ames, United States - MC6-MC0937-MT... | ecosystem: Environmental > Terrestrial > Soil >...
GAAACATTTCATCATTCCTCCTATTTTACCGCAATGTGGTAACTATTATTTTATATGTGTATTTTATGACTTCTTATGAATGGAGTCAATGTATTTTTTTGAATTATTAAAAATTTCTCCACAGAGGAAAAAGTAATGAAGAGAAAATAATATTTTTAATTAAAAAATGGTAAAATGCAGAATAAACATGTTACTATGTAGAAAATTTTGTTGAGGAGGTAAGGGCGTGCAAATAGCTATAAAAACTTCACAAAAGGTTATGCAAGTTTTATCAGCGCAGCTTGTACAGCATTTAGAAATACTGCAATACTCTACAAATGAGTTAGAACAGTTTATTTATGACAAAGCCAATGAAAATCCTCTATTAGTTGTTACTGACGCAGCGGTAAAAAGACAATATGAGGAAATTTCTCAATTGGCAAGCTATTCCGTTAAGAGTTTTTCCTCGCGCTATTATGAGCTAAAACGTAATTCATTTAATTTCCTTGAGATGGGGCTAGCTGCAAAAGAAAGCTATGAACGATTTTTATTGGAACAGGTGCCTTTGCATAAAAATCTTTCTACTATGGATTTAAAAATCTTGACGTTTTTAATTCAATCCTTAGACGATCGTTTATTTTTAGATGTGGATGTTGAATTGGTCGCTGATAAATTTAAAACAAGTTTTTTGCATGTAGAGGCATTATTGGACTTACTTCAAACATTTGAACCAGTAGGAGTAGGAGCACGGAATACAAAAGAATTTTTACTTATTCAGGTAGATAGGGATGAACTTGCACCCAATTTGACCTACCAATTTATCAAAGATGATTTAGAGTTAGTAGCTGCACAGGCCATCAAACAATTAAGTAAAAAATACAAAACACCCATACATGAAGTAAAAAATACTGTGGACTATATAAAAAATTTACAACCAGTGCTATCAGGAGACAAATTGGAAGCGATTCCATATATCATTCCCGAAATTGAAGTAGAAAAATTCGATGAGGAATGGTTGATTAAATTGAATCGGGGATATGTACCAGCCGTTACGATTGATCAACATTATGTAGAAATATTAAAGAATGACCCAAATTGTAAAACATATTTCCAAGACACAATGAAAGATGCTCTGTTATTGATACAAGGAATTGAGCAACGTGATAAAACACTTTATGAATTAACTAGATTACTAGTGAAATTACAAGAAGGTTTTTTCCATCAAGGAATTGAGGCTATAAAGCCCTTGCGTTTAAAAGATGTTGCGGACATATTAGGGTTACATGTGTCAACGATTAGTCGTGCTGTTCGTGGAAAATATATAAAAACCACCCACGGCGTATATGCTTTACAAACTTTATTTACAAAGGGCGTGATGAATAGTTCTGGAAAAATGGATTCGATTATGTATATTAAAAAGCGACTTAAACAGTTGATTGAAGGTGAAGATAAACAAAAACCTTTAACGGATCAGCTAATTACCAAAATATTAAGTGGCGAAGGTATTCAAATTTCTAGACGAACAGTAGCGAAGTATAGAGAAGAAATGAACATCATGAGCTCATTCAATCGAGCATATGGATAGATGATGTAAATGAAGTATCAATGATGTACATTTGCATCAAAATTTCGAAATCGCATATATGAACCAACCATTTTAAATGACAACAATAAAAGATATGGATAGATAATTATTTGAAATTTTTAATAATTGAATAAAGTTGGCATCCAATTTGCTCATTAAACAGTAGACATTGAATTAGAGGAAAGGGGCTAGTAAATGTCTACATAAAACACTAAAGGGGTGCTTTAATGGGAGCTTTGCAAAAATCACTGAAAACACGGCATATTACAATGATTTCCATTGGAGGGGTAATTGGTACAGGGCTATTCGTTGGTACAGGGAAAAACATTTTAAGCACTGGTCCAGCGGCAGTCGTTTCATATGCAATTGCATGCTTACTAATCGTTTTAATTATGCAAATGGTTGGAGAAATGGCGGCAGGAGAAATAGTGCTTGGGGAAAAGGCTAATGGTTCTGCAGAGTTAGGTTCATTTGCTTCATATGCAGGGAAGTATATTGGTCCATGGGCAGGCTTTACTGTTGGCTGGCTATATTGGGCAAGTTGGGTATTTATTGTGGGGCTAGAAGCGGCACTTATTGGGGGAATGCTGCATAATTGGTTCCCGTTTATACCGATTTGGGTTGGGAGTATCGGTATCACATTGTTAATGACCATCATTAATATTTACTCTGTAAAATCATTTGGAGAATTCGAATATTGGCTTTCCTTCGTTAAAGTTTCAGCCATTCTCGTATTTTTAGTAGTTGGTCTAGCTATGATCCTAGGCATTTGGCCAAACTATGAGGCAAAGGGGTTAGGGATCTTAACAGAATTCGGTGGATTCGCACCAAATGGTATTGTCCCAATTTTCACTGCCATAGTTTTTGTCATTTTCTCAATTTGCGGTGCAGAGGTAGCGGCGATTGCAGCAGCAGAGTCTGAAAATCCAGCGAAAAATATTGTTCGTGCCATTCGCAATGTTGTGTTTCGATTAGGGCTATTTTTCGTAGGCTCAGTAGCTATTATGGTTTTAATTTTACCTTGGAATGATACAAAAATGTTGGCAGCACCATATGCAAATATTTTAACGCTGGCAGGGCTTCCTATTGCTGCTCAAGTTATACAAATCGTCATTTTTATTTCATTAATCTCAGTTTTAAATTCTGCACTGTATACAAGCTCTCGTATGTTGCTTGAAATGTCTCGTCAGGGTGATGCGCCGAAAATATTTTCGCAAATTAAAAATCGGCGAGGAGCACCGGTACCTGCCATTATCGGAAGTACATTGGTAGCGTATATCTGTGCGATGCTATATTTCATTTCACCTGAAGTTATCTTCTATTTTTTAGGTAATTGTGTTGGCGGATTGATGATTGCGGTTTATATTTTTATTGCTATTTCACAAATTCGTTTCCGACGTTATTATGACAAAGTTTCAAATGAGCCATTATCGATTAGAATGTGGTTATTCCCATATCTTTCTTATGTTACAATTGGAATTTTAACCGTTGTTTATTTATGCCAAGCGCTCATAGAATCTTTACGCTCTCAGTTTTATTTAAGCACATTAGTTTTAATACTCTCAGTTTTCCTGTTTATGATTATGCGAAAGCTGTCGACAAAACCAGAAGAAAAAATAGAGGAAAAGCTAGCCTCTGAGTAGAATAATATGTTGAGGTTTCCTAATCGTAGTAATTTAAATTAGCATATAAAAAATTCGCGACCATTCTGCGAGATAGTAAGCCAAGTAACAAAGCGAAGGTCTAGCACCTTTAGGCTTGCAAATTACCCGTGGAAAGAGAGCGAATTTTTTGTATGAAGAGTTTATATTTTCTGGTTTGAGAGGAAGTGGTCTATATGTCGATAACAGAACTTCATAAAGATGAACATTTTTTTCTTGTCAAAAATGATGAAGTAATTGTAAAAAGTGATATCCAAATAGAGCTGCTTGAAAAAATTATAAAAAAGTATAGTAAAGGGACAGAAACATATGAGGTAGAAGGCTATTTTATTCATGTATTAGAAACTTCACAGGGTAGCTTATTTAATATTAGACCATTAACACAGTTTAGTCATTTTGATTTTATGAATCCTTTATCAAACAAAGTATTAAATTCCATATCAGATGGCATTACCATATGTGATAGCGATGGGAAAATATTATTTCAAAATGATATTGATATCGAAATTGTCGGTATTAATTTAATGGGGAGATATGCAAAAGACGCAATAGCTGAAGGATTAATGAGTGATTCTATATCCATGAAAGTCATCGAATCGAAAGAAAAAGTAACCATACTGCAAACGTTCATTAATGGAAAATGCTTTTTAGTGACGGGCAAGCCAATATTTAATGAAAAGGGTGAGTTGCAATACGTAGTAGCCATTACACGTGATATGACCCAGCTAAAACTACTAGAGACAGAAGTGAAAAAATTAGAGGTTCAAAATGAAAATTTTAAAAATAAGCTACAAGCATTACATAATAAAGAGGCGACACCAAGTAATTTAATCGCTGTGTCTCCTGCAATGATGGATGTTGTAAATCGCGTGATGAGAATTGCGGAGGTAGATTCTACTGTATTAATTGGTGGTGAATCGGGCGTTGGTAAAGAAGAAATTACAAAGCTAATTCATGCTAATAGTAGACGTAGCCATAAGCAAATATTAACGATTAACTGTAGTGCAATACCTGAAAATCTATTAGAAACCGAACTTTTTGGCTATGAGGGAGGAGCATTTACAGGAGCATCGAGAGGTGGGAAGGCTGGGTTATTTGAAATTGCGTCAGGTGGTACAGTATTTTTAGATGAAATTGGAGAGATGCCTTTGCTACTACAGGCAAAATTATTACGTGTGCTCCAAGAGTCAGAGGTTCAACGTATTGGTAGTGGGAGGCCTATTTCTATTGATGTCCGCATTATTGCAGCAACGAATCGCAATTTGGCAGAAATGGTGAGACAAGGTAGCTTCCGTGAGGATTTATATTATCGTTTAAATATCATCCCCATTGAAATTCCACCATTAAGACAACGTCGTCAGGATATTATTCCACTAGTCCATCATTTTTTAGCTGTCATTGGAGAGAAATACGGTATTCACCGAACAATTGAGTCATCGGCCATGAAAATATTAGTGTCCTATGATTGGCCAGGAAATATACGTCAGCTTAAAAATATGGTGGAACGAATTTGCTTATTAGCTACACAGCCAGAAATAACAGTATATACGGTACAACAAGAATTAGATTGTAATACAACGAATATTCATGATATCGAAAATGTGGAGCAACTACCTAAATTACAGGAATCAGCTGTTACAACCATGTTTAGTGGCACATTAAAGGAGCAAGTAGCTGCTTTTGAAAAGCAAATTATAAAGCAGGCATTGTCTAAATATCCAAGTATTAGGCAGGCAGCCAAATCACTTGGCTGTGATCAGTCAACTTTAGTGCGTAAAATTCAAAAATTCCAATTAACAAGGCATATTTCTTATAAGGAGTAGTGATGTATTTCTGCATCAAATTTTCGCTTTTGCATAGTAAATGGTAATAACGCAACGGTGTTTAGTGACGTGATGCAACAAAAATGATGATCTGCATCATTAAAATGAATCAATAAATAAGAGATGAAAAGAGGTATTTTCGAATAAGAGAATGTCTCTTTTTATTTTTTGTGCTGAAATCAAACAGTTGGCATGAGAGTTGCTAGTAAAAAAGTGTATGAAATTTTAAACGAAAAGAGGTTGGTATTGATGGCAATTCAATTAAAGGAAGAGCTAAAAACATTAGATCAAAAGCATTTTTTACATCCAACATCGTCAATTGAGCAACAGCAAACACAAGGACCAGCAGTTATTTTTACAGAAGGAACTGGCATTTATTTGAAAGATATCGAAGGAAATGTCTATATTGATGGGATGTCTTCTTTATGGAATGTAAATATTGGGCATGGCCGTCAAGAAATTGCAGATGTTGCGAAGGAGCAAATGTCCACATTAGCATTTAGCTCCTGCTTTGCAACATTTAGCAATGAACCGGCGATTCGTTTAGCAGCGAAAATTGCTTCTTTAGCTCCGGGAGATTTAAACACAGTATTTTTTACTTCAGGCGGCTCAGAGGCGAATGATACAGCCATTAAACTAGCACGTCATTACTGGTTACTAAAAGGACAGCCAAAGCGCCAAAAAATTATTTCACGTACACACTCCTACCACGGTGTAGCGATGGGCGCTACAAATGCAACAGGCTTACAAGCATTTCGTGATTTTACAAATTCACATGCTCCAGATTTCCACTATGTCTATAGCGAATCGGTACGTAATTTACGTGAAACGATTGAAGCGTTAGGTCCTGAGAATGTGGCTGCATTTATTTCTGAGCCTGTGCAAGGAGCAGGTGGAGTAAATATTCCACAAAAGGACTACTTTAGAGAAGTGCGAAAAATTTGTGATGAGTACGGTATTTTATTGATTGCGGATGAAGTCATTACAGGATTTGGGCGTACAGGTAAATTTTTCGGGATGGAGCATTATGGTGTAGTGCCAGATATGATGAGCTTCGCAAAAGGCGTTTCCAGTGGCTATGCCCAACTTGGAGGAGTGGTGATATCAGAAAAACTGCATCAGGACTTTTGTGAGCTTTCCAAGGGTACATTAATGCATGGGTACACATACAGCGGTCATGCACTTGCTTGTCAAGTTGGCTTGAAAAATATTGAAATCGTTGAGCGTGAAAATCTCGTTGAAAATGCAGCGGTCATGGGTGATGCAATGTTAAAGGGATTCCAAGCGCTTCAGGAAAAGTATAGCTTTATTGGACGTGTGCGTACACTTGGATTGCTTGGGGCAATTGAATTAGTCAAAAGTCGTGAGACAGGTGAATTGTTTGAGTCTCCTCTTAGCCCAATTTTTGTACAGGAAACGATGAAGCGAGGGTTAATTCTTCGAACGGTTACGTATGATCAAGATACAGTTGTTTTTGCTCCGCCTCTTATTCTATCAAAAGTAGAATTGGACGAAATGCTGCGTATATTAGACGAAACGTTTGAATATATACGTAAAACTATCGTTGAAATATAAATTCAATCACTTTATAAAGGAGGAGTAATATGACAACAGTTGTTAGAGAGGTACGAGAACAATTTAATCCAGCGAGACCAACCCAATGTATTGGCGCTGTAGAACTTTTAACACTAAATGAAACGAAAGCAGTTGTTACTGCTGCTCATAATGCATTTGAAGGCTGGAAAAATACATCGTCTATAGCACGTGGAGAGGTTTTACGACTAACAGCGGATCTGCTTGAAAAAAATATAGATCAAGTAGCTGAAATAGCTTCATGTGAAATGGGCAAAACGAAAAGCGAAATGCTCGGGGAAGTGAAACGAGGGGCTTCTATTTTGCGTTATTTTGCCCAAGAAGGGATGCGTGCTGTAGGTGAGGTGTTACCTTCTGCCAATGAATCAAAGATATTATACACAATGCGTGTGCCACTCGGTGTAGTTGCGGCGATCACTCCTTGGAATTTTCCTGTTGCCATTCCACTGTGGAAGATTGCTCCAGCATTAGTATATGGCAATACAGTTGTTTGGAAGCCATCTATTGAAGCAGCTTTAACCGGAAAATTAATAGGAGAATTATTTCAACAGGCAGGTTTACCAAAAAATGTGTTACATGTAGTCCAAGGTCGTGGCTCAAAGGTTGGGCAGGTTTTATTGGAGGCACCTGAAGTAAAGGCGATTACATTTACTGGTTCAAATAATGTCGGGCAAAGTATTTTAGATACTGCTGGATCAACGAATAAAAAAATTCAACTGGAGCTTGGAGGCAAAAATGCAGCCATCATTTTAGCGGATGCGAATATCAAACAAGCTGCAAAACTAACGATAGAAGGTGCTATGAAGCAAACAGGACAGCGTTGTACAGCGACTAGTCGAGTGTATATTGAGGAAGCGATTTATGAAGAAGTGCTTCAGCAGTTAATAGAAGAGGCTAAAAAAATAGAGGTTGGCGTAACAATGGGCCCTGTATCCTCAAAGGGACAATATGATTCTATTTTAGCAGCTATTGAAAAAGCACAACTAGATGGAGCTGAGCTTATATTTGGTGGTGGTCCAACTCAAGGTATGAAAGAGGGGTATTACATCGATCCAACCATTTTCACAAATGTAACACATGATATGGCGATTGCCCGTGAAGAAATATTTGGCCCCGTACTAGCTGTTATAAAGGTTAAGGATTATGAAGAGGCGATTCGCTTATCGAATGATTCTGATTTTGGATTAAGTGCTTCGATTTATACGACTAATATTCCAAAAGCTTTTGATTTTATTAATCGCAGTGAAGTGGGACTTGTACAGGTGAACGATGAAACAGGAGGAGCCGAGCCCCAAGCGCCGTTTGGAGGAATGAAAAACTCAAGTACTGGTGCCCGAGAGCAAGGGCAGGCGGCGAAGGAATTTTTTACAACCTTCAAAACAATTACAATTGGTACAAAAGTTGAATAAAAATCTAACTCATCTTGAAATTAAATAGCATGGTAGCCAAACAAAAACACATTCTATATGCCTCAGTGTAATGATTTCGGATTTTTCTCATAGTGACTGCTATCTTTTGAGGAAATCTAGCAGCATTCACTTGAGGCATTATCTTTATCAAAGAGGATTATTATGAAGAATTTTTGTGTATTTCATCAAACCAAGTAAACGAAAGAAGGTATAACTATGGCACAAAGTCGTTTAGCAATTGATGTTGGTGGAACGTTTACGGATGTATTTGTTTTTAATGAAGAAACTGGAGACATTTTTGTAACAAAAACCTCTTCAACACCTTCAAATCCAGAGCAGGGAATTTTAAATGGTGTTGTAAAAGCAGGGTTAGATGGGAAGAATATTAAAATTTTTTCTCATGGTACAACTGTTGGAACGAATGCTTTAATTGAACGAAAGCTTCCGAAAACAGCCCTGATAACGACAAAGGGTTTTAGGGATGTTATCGAAATTCGCCGTGGGACGAAGGAAGATATTTGGGATACGTACAAGGATACTGCTAGGCCCTATATTCAGCGGAGAGATCGGTTTGAAGTAGGAGAACGCATAAATTATGAAGGGAACATTATTCAAGCTATTGATGAAGAGGAGGTTCGGATTTTAGCCAAGAGATTAAAGCGTAGAGGTACACAGTCTATTGCGGTTTGCTTCCTCAATGCCTACGTCAATGGAGAGAATGAGCTGAAAGTCAAAAAAATTTTAAAAGAGGAACTACCGGATGTCTATGTTTGTATTTCAAGCGAGGTACTTCCTGAAATTTTCGAGCATGAGCGGATGAGCACGACGATTATCAACGCCGTTCTCGGACCAATTATGAGTAAATACATCAGTAAGTTAAGCAATGAAATGCAGAAAAAGGGCTATGAGGAAGAAATTTTGGTGTTACATTCTGGTGGTGGTGTCATGACTTCAAGTACGGTTCCACGTTATGCGGCTAGGCTAGCAAGCTCAGGGATAGCAGCTGGTGCTATTGCCAGTAAGCATATCGCAAAGCTGTGTGGGTTTGACAATGCAATCGGCTTAGATATGGGGGGTACAAGTACAGATATTTCACTTATGTATAAGGGTGATATTCGCATTACAAAGGATTGGTCAATAGAATATGGTTATCCAATTGGTTTTCCAAGTATTGAAATACTAACAATAGGAGCAGGGGGTGGTAGCCTTGCATGGAAGGATGAGGGGGGCTCTTTACGTAATGGACCTCAAAGTGCAGGGGCAGTTCCAGGCCCAGCCTGCTATGGACGAGGGGGAACAGAACCAACGAACTCAGATGCTAATTTAGTATTAGGGCGTCTTGGCGTGGATTTATTGGATGGTACGATGCAATTAAACAAAGAAGCGGCAAGAGAAGCTGTGAAAAAAATAGCAAGCGCTTTCAATCAAACGATAGAGGAAGCAGCTAGCGCAATTATAGAAGTTGCAAATGCGAATATGAGCGATGCTGTAAGACTAATATCTGTTCGTAGAGGCTATGATCCAAGAGATTTTGCACTTGTTGCTTTTGGTGGTGCAGGGCCATTACATGGTGCCTATTTGGCAAAGGATTTAAACATTCCGAAGGTTATTATTCCTACTCATCCAGGTGTAGCTGCTGCAATGGGCTGCCTACTTGTAGATGTTAGACATGATATTTCTAAAACGTATGTGAAGAAAGTTGAGGAGGTAACTGCTGAAGAACTGACCAAGCAATTTGGTGCATTACGTAAAGAAGCAGCAACATTATTAGAAGAGGAAGGGATAGCAGAAAGTACCTCATCCTTGACGAATTATATAGATCTCCGTTATAAGGGGCAATGGCGATCTCTTGCTGTACTTGTAGTAGATGAAATAACTTCTCTAGATGTAATACTAGAAGCCTTTCATCAAGAGCATGAACGAGAATTTGCATTTTCCGATAAGGAGCAAGCTGTTGAAATTTTCGGCCTACGTGTTACGGCGATTGGAACAGTACCAAAGCCTGATTTTCCACAATATGTTCCTGAGGGCTCTTTAGAAGATGCATTCAAGGAAACGCGCTCTGTTTTTTTTGAGGGTAAATATTTTGAAACAAACGTGTACTATCGCGATAAAATACCAGTTTACACACAATTTGCTGGGCCAGCTATCATCGATCAACTCGACACAACGACTGTTATTCCACCTGGTTTTACAGCAGAGGTTGATGCATATAGAAATATCATTATTACGGTGAAC